>OGDF01000580.1_pt1 | contig 57228 bp, 43 predicted proteins | sample 1570141 | NCBI WGS metagenome assembly OGDF01 (sample SAMEA4370581, study PRJEB24528) | human gut metagenome
CAACTTATGGTCGTGATTTTGCGTATTGCCTCAAGTCGCATGGTGGGGTAAGGGGATTTAATGCGTCTTTGTGGCGATTTTTGCTGCGTTGCACCCTCTTTTGCCACAGTGTCGCTACCTTTTTGACCTCTGTGTCATCTTATGAGGGTGGTTGCGGATTTGAGGGTTATATTAAACGTTATCAGAAACTTTTTCACTTCTAATTCTACAGATTTATCTTCCTTGACACCTTCAATTCTGTTGGAATGAACAACAGCACTGGTCATTTGTCTGCCTTTTCCTACAGACTTGAATTTTACCACAAAGAAATCGTCTATGCTATAGTCACTGGAGAACATATCATAATACTCAGAGATACTATTCTCTTCACCCTTCATTTTGGGTTTGGATCAGTCTGGAAATGGCTGCTGTAAATACATTTTTAAGGACGACTTTTTGTGATTTTCCACACTTTTAAGGACGACTTTTTGTAGTTTTATACATTTTTAAGGACGACTTTTTGTGCTATTTGAAATTAAAAATGTATTTTTGCATTCGGAAACATCAAATAATCAGATAGTTATGAAGAGAAATGCCATCAAATACCTATATCAATGGAAAGCAAGCAACGACCGAAAGCCGTTGATCATGCTTGGAGCCCGCCAGGTTGGCAAAACCTGGCTGATGCAGGAATTTGCCAAAGAGGCCTATCCCCGTAGTGCGTATGTAAACTTCGAAGACAATGAAATGCTCCGGGAAGTTTTTGCGCATGACTTTGATATTCCCCGCATTATTAATAGCATACAATGGAGTACAGGAGTTTCTATAGACGAAGATACACTTATCATTCTTGATGAGATACAAGAAGCGCCCAGGGGTATCACCGCATTAAAGTATTTTGCAGAAAAAGCACCTCAATATCATGTGGTGGCTGCTGGTTCATTGCTCGGAATAGCGATGCATCAGAATGACTCTTTTCCTGTAGGTAAGGTAGATTTCATGCATTTATATCCCCTTACATTCTTTGAATTTCTGGATGCAATCGGTGAAGGCAGGATGGTGGAACTGCTCATGAAAAAGGATTGGAATATGATAACTATGTTCCGGAATAAATTTGAGGAATGCCTGCGTCAGTATTATCTGGTAGGGGGAATGCCGGCTGTTGTCCAGTCTTTTGCCAGTGAGGGGAATCTGTCTAAAGTCAGAAGCATTCAAAAAGGAATCCTTGAAGCGTATGAGCGTGATTTTTCCAAACATGCCCCGGCTATAGAAGTTCCACGTATCCGAATGGTATGGAAATCCATCCCATCCCAACTTGCCAAGGAAAACAAGAAATTCATCTATGGTGCCGTGAAGGAAGGAGCCAGAGCAAAGGATTTTGAGCTCGCCATCGAATGGCTGAAAGATGCAGGGCTGATCTATAAGGTAAACCGCTGTAAGAAAGCCCTGTTGCCATTGGCTGCATACGAGGATTTCTCTGCTTTCAAGTTATTCCTGTCTGATGTGGGACTGATGGGAGCCATGAGCAATATTCCTGCCCAAAGCTTGCTTGAAGGAAATGTGTTGTTTTCTGATTTTAAGGGGGCGCTGACAGAACAGTATGTCCTGCAGCAGCTTAAGGAGAAATCTTCCCTGTCTATCTATTATTGGTCGGCAGAAAATTCACGTGGTGAAATAGATTTCCTGGTGCAGGATGAGGAAAGAATCATTCCGATAGAAGTAAAGGCTGAGGAGAATTTGCAGGCTAAGAGTCTGAGGGTGTTTGTGGAGCGCAATCAGGGATTGAAAGGTATGCGCCTATCCATGTCACCTTATAGAGAGCAGGATTGGCTTGCTAATTATCCTTTATATTCTGTATCTGCAATATTCGAACCAGCAAACTCGATGCGGACATAGCGCCAGCAGCCTCTTCTGATGTGAAGACGATAGGCTCTGTGGCAATATTTTCTTTTTAAACCACAAAAATCTTACTCTTATACTATATAAATGTTTTCTTTGCCTTATAAAATCTCTGTTCAAAGCCTTTGAATGTCCGTTCAAAGCCTTTGAATGTGCGTTCAGAGCCTTTGAATGTCGGTTCAAAGCCTTTGAACAGACATTTCCAAACTATGGAACGGAAATTTAATCAAAGAGACAGAACAAATCATAACGAACTGAAAACAAGTTGTATCGTATTCAAGTAACTACTTATGGCTATAGGGGGCTGAGTTGTTACCTTTGCTAAACTTCTTTCTAAAATTTATATATCGCCTGCAAACCTATGTTTCTGCCAGGTTTGTAGCATCTTGTAATCTCCTCAACCCCTTTGGTTCGTCCATTGCTGTAGGTCACGTCGGCAAACTGCTTGTAGTAAACTTTTTCTGCCAACAGGTCTCTGATGTTGAGTTTCAGTTCCAGGTGAATGCCAAACTGCCCAAAGCAACGAACAAACCAGGTTCATAAGCAAATGAAGCATTTGTCCCTTAACTTCCCGAGCGACTGGAAGGAGCGATAACTTCCCTTAACTTCTCTCTAACTTCCCAAAAGAATTTTCCCCAAAAGATACTTCTCAAAAAAAAACTCTTCAAGAAGGATTTTCTTGAAGAGTGAAATGATGATAGTATTCTTCTTATACCCATTGTGGCAGGAAACTCGAGATGATGAGCACCACGATGCCGAGGATGAGCACGGCAATGGTTTTGGGTGAACAGCCCTTCCATTCCTTCAGGATGATTCCCCATACGTTGGAGAATACAACATTGAGTGCCATGAGGATGCAGAAGGAGAGCGTCATGAGGGTAGGCGACTCGTTGAGGAAGCCCTTGCCCAATGACAGTCCGAAGAACTGACTGTACCACAAGGCACCTGCCAAAGCACAGAACAAGATGTTGTTGTTCCATACCTCGCGCTTCAGATAATCACCCCAAGTGTGGTTCTTGGAGTTCTGATAGAAGCAATAGATGGCATTGGTGATGAATCCGCCCACTGTTACCAGGAAGGTAGCGGGAAGCGTCTTGTACATATCGGGAGTGAAGGTGCCGAAGTGTATGTCGCTTCCGAAAGCCAGACCGACGTTGAAGCATCCGCTCATGAAACCTGCCAGCAGCGCGATAGTCAAACCCTTGGGGAAGTTGAAATCCTTGACTGCAGCCTTCTTCTCTTCTTCTGAGAGCGACGAGGCCTTCATGCTTCCTGCCACACCGATGATGGCGATACCCAACAAGGTGACCACCACTCCGAGGATAACGCTGAAGGTGAGCGAAGACAAGGCATCCATTTCGGGGAAGAAGATGTTGAGCAACACGGGACCCATGATGGTGCCCAAGCCAGCACATGTACCTAAGGCAATGCTCTGTCCTAATGCCACTCCCAAGTAGCGCATGGAGAGTCCGAAGGTAAGACCTCCCACACCCCAGAGCATACCGAAGAGCATGGTCATCATCACCTCGAAGCCATAGCCGTCGAAGAGTTCGAAGAACGAATGGCCGCTTGGAACGGCAAGCATGGCACCTATGAAAGGAAGGATAAGCCACGCAAAGACGCCCTGTACAATCCAGTAGGATTCCCAGCTCCAGTCCTTTATCTTATTGATTGGAACATAGCAGCTCGACTGGCAGAAGGCACCCACTGCTATGATTAAAAGTCCTATTAATATTTCCATATTGTTAATAGTTTGGTTTTTAGGTTACTGAACTTTAGTATATAAAGAAGTTAAAGGAGTTAAGGGAGTTAAGGAGTTAAGACGTATGTCTTGTTGCTTAAAAACTACGTGCAAAGACTGTTGTCTTAACTCCTTTAACTTCTTTAACTCCTGAACATACAAATGCCAGTATCTTAGTTTCTTTTAGCGAGAACTTCTGCCTCGTATTTCTCGATGTCGGCAATGTATTCCTCGCCTACAGGGATATTGTTCTTCAGGTTGAAGTAGTCGTATACAGCACCGAAAGGCAATGTCTTCTCTTCCTCCAAGAGAGCCAAGCGCTGGAAGAGCTTGCCCTCGTCCTCATACTTGCGGAGAGTATCGAGAGGCTCAAGGAATGCCTGCAGCAAAGACTTCTGGGCAGCACGTACGCCGATGATATAAGCTCCGATACGATTGATGGAACCATCGAAATAGTCGAGACCGATGTGTGCACGGTCGAGTGCATTGGCACGAACCAACTCTGAGAAGAGGTTGCGGGTGTTGTCGTCGAAGAGAGTCACGTGGTCAGAATCCCAGTGCATAGGACGAGATACGTGGAGCATCAGCTCGGGCACGAAGAGAAGGAGTGCGGAAACTGCATCCGAAACATTCTCTGTAGGCTCATAGTGACCTGTGTCGAGGGTGTACATCACATTGTTCTTGGCGCAATAGCCTGCGTAGAAGTCGTGAGAACCTACGGTGTAAGCCTCCAGTCCGATACCGAAGAGTTTAGCTTCGAGGCATGACTTCATGTTTGGCAACTCCTCTGCCAGGATTTCATCGAGCGAGTTCTTCAGAATCTCACGATAGCGGCCTTTCTCTACGGTGATGTCCTTGCTGCCATCGTGTACCCAGATGTTCATGATACATGGATCGTTCTGGAACTTACCCATAGCATCGGCAATGCGGCGGCAACGCTTGGTGTGCTCAATCCAGAACTCGCGGATAGCAGGATCGGGATTTGACAATGAGAGACTTCCACTCTTAGGGTGAGAGAAAGAAGTAGAGTTGAAGTCGAGCTTCATGTTCTGCTCCTTAGCCCATTGCATCCAGCCTGTAAACTGCTCTACGGTTACCTCGTTACGGTCAATCTGCTTGCCACCGAACTCACCGTAAATCTCATGAAGGTTGAGACGGAAAGTACCAGCCAGGAGAGAGTTCACCTTCTCGATGTCCTGACGCAGCTCGTCGATATTGCGAGCCTTGCCGGGGTAGTTGCCTGTACTCTGTATGCCACCCGATGCAGCTTCGCCACGTTCAAAACCTACCACATCGTCAGCCTGCCAGCAGTGCAGGGAGATAGGAGTCTTCTCTAATGTGGCAATAGCCTTGTCTGTATCCACACCAAGAGCCGCATAGCGCTCCTTGGCAATCTCGTAATTCTTTAAAATCAAATCTGCTTTCATTGTTTTTAAGTTTTTTATTATTGTTGTTATTATTTTTTGAATTTTAGCAAGTTCAGAAGTTTTTACCTTTTTACTTTTTTACCCTTTTACCTTTAAAAACTTCTCGTATGCCGCATCCCATGCCTCCTTGTCCTGAGGCTCAAATTGCTGCAACTCGATAGAGTTGGCGATGATCTGTCGCATTTCCCATATATCCTTCACATCGCCCGATGCCTTTGCCTGCAACATGATATTGCCTATGGCTGTTCCTTCCTGAGGACCTGCCAATATGCTGACACCACAACTGTTGGCGGTGAACTGGTTGAGATGTTTGTTGAGCGAGCCTCCACCTATTATATGAAGAACATTGAGGTCGATGTCGGCAAACTCCTTCAGCCAGCCAAATACCTGACGATAACGGAGAGCCAGACTCTCGAAGATACAACGGCAGAACTCACCATTCGATTGTGGCACATGCTGTCCGGTCTTTTCGCAATATTGCTGGATGGCCTCTGTCATGCTCGAAGGATTGGCGAAGCAGGCATCGTCGGGGTTGATGATGCTCTGGAAGGCAGGTTGCTTCATCGCTTCTGCTATCAGTTCGCCATGTCCCAAGGCAGTCATGTCTTTCTGATGGGCTGCAGCCTCGTCTTTCCATTCCTTGCGGCAACGCTCGTAAATCCACATGCCGCAGATATTCTTGAGGAATCGGGTCGTACCCTCTATTCCTCCCTCGTTGGTGAAGTTGAGTTCGTAGCTCTTCTCGTTGATGATGGCGTTCTTGGTCTCAATGCCCATCAGGCTCCATGTGCCAGAGCTCAGGTAGGCAAACTCCTCGTTCTTGGCAGGCACGGCAGCTACTGCACTGGCTGTGTCATGTCCTGCCACTGCAATAACGGGCACAGCCTTCAGACCGGTCATCTGCTGAACCTCTTCGGTCAGGGTGCCTATGATGGTTGCAGGATGGGTCATCTTTCCAAATTGCTCTCTCTTCAGTCCAAGGCTTTCTACGAGATCGTTGTCGAGGTCGCCTGTCATAGGGTTGAGGATCTGCGAGGTGGAAGCCACGGTGTATTCACAGATGGCATTGCCTGTAAGCATATAGCTCAGCGCGTCGGGGATGAAGAGTATCTTGTCGGCATTCTCGAGCGCCACGTTGCCAGCCTTGCGCATGGCATAAAGCTGGAAAAGCGAGTTGAAGTTCATAAACTGTATGCCCGTCTTCTCGTATACCTTTTCCTTGCTTATCTTCTCGTCGAAGTATTTCTCCATCATGCCCACGGTGTGTGGGTCGCGGTAAGCCAGCGGATTGCGCAGTATGGCTCCGTCCTTAGCCACGTATACGAAGTCGCATCCCCAGGTGTCGATACCGATGCTCTGTATGTTGATGCCGCGTTGCGCCACCAGTTTCAGACCTTTGATGATTTCCTGATACAGGGCATAGATGTCCCAGTAGAAGTGTCCGCCTGTCTGTATCAGGTTGTTGTCGAAGCGTGTCAGTTCTTCGAGACAGAACTTACCTTCCGACAAAGAACCGATGATGGTTCGTCCGCTGGTAGCACCGAGGTCTACCGCAAAATAGTATTTTTTGTTGTTCATTCGATTAGGTCGTTAGATTTCCTATGTTGTTTACGGTTGCAAAGATAGTACTAAAAGAAGCTGCCGACCACGATTATTTGATTTTTCATCCTTATTTTTTGACCCGGTGATTTTTCTGTCGTCAGGAAGGCTACGTGAAACAGTAACAGATAGAAGAAAACACCTGCTGTTTCGGACAAAAGTAAAAGTAAGTAAACGATTTCATATAAATATAATAAGGAAAAGAACAGATATTGCGTTTCTTTTCGTAACTTTGCACCCGTTTGGCAAAAATACGAACCAATACAAACAAATATAAAAAATATCTAACGCAAACAATTAAGAATGACAACATTAACAATTTCGATTATCGTCGTCTTTGTGCTTGGCTATGCTCTCATAGCCACAGAGAGCCTGACGAAGGTAAACAAGGCTGCGATAGCCTTGCTCATGCTCGTGGGGTGCTGGACACTCTACATGGTTGACCCTATGCAGTATCTGCAGATGATGCACCCTGACTATACAGGTGGTGCTGCAGGAATGGTAGAAAAGGTAACGGGTATTATCCAGGAACACCTGGGCGATACTGCAACGACCCTCTTCTTCCTGATGGGAGCCATGACGATCGTAGAGATAGTAGACCAGAATGGCGGATTCAACTGGGTTCGCAAGGTGATGAAGACAAAGTCGAAGCATGCTCTGCTGTGGCGCATAGCCTTCCTTACCTTCTTCCTTTCTGCCATCCTCGACAACCTGACTACCAGTATCGTGATGATTATGATTCTGCGTAAGCTCGTTACCGACTACAAGGACCGTATGATATATGCCTCGCTTGTCATCATTGCAGCCAACTCGGGTGGTGCTTTCTCGCCCATCGGCGACGTTACCACCATCATGCTTTGGAACAAGGGACTGATAACCGCAGCTGGTGTGATTGCCGAGATCTTCATCCCATCTGTGGTTTCCATGGTGATTCCAGCCCTCATCCTTCAGGCCATGTTGAAGGGCGAACTCGTGATGCCTGAGGTTTCTGCCCTGCAGAATGCTTCTGTAAGCGACTTCACAGAAGGTCAGCGCAAGGCTGTGTTCTGGTTGGGTGTTGGCGGTTTGATCTTCGTTCCTATCTTCAAGAGCATTACCCACCTGCCTCCATTCGTAGGCATCCTCTTGGTTTTGGGTGTGCTGTGGACTGCTACCGAGGTGTTCTATCGCAGTTTGCATCGCGGACAGGATGCTGAGGGTACACAGAAGCGAGTAACCAAGTTGCTCTCTCGTGTGGATATGAGCACCATTCTCTTCTTCCTCGGTATCTTGATGGCTGTGTCTTGTCTGGCAGAAATCGGAGTACTGACAGCTTTAGGTCAGGGACTGAATGTTGCCTTCGACGGCAATCACTACCTCGTAACAGGTATCATTGGTGTGCTTTCAAGTATTGTGGACAATGTGCCTTTGGTGGCAGGCTGTATGGGTATGTATCCTGTGGCAGCTGTAGGCGATATGGCTGTTGATGGAATCTTCTGGCAGTTGTTGGCTTACTGTGCTGGTGTCGGTGGTTCTATGCTGATTATCGGTAGTGCTGCTGGTGTGGTTGTCATGGGCTTGGAGAAGATCACCTTCGGCTGGTACATGAAGCACATTTCCTGGATAGCCTTCGTAGGCTATTTGGCTGGTATCGTAAGCTATTGGTTGATCCGCACTTTCCTCTATGCTGTATAAGCAGACTCTTTTGAGTCGATGAAATAAAAAAGGCAACTTGTCGTAGTGACGGGTTGCTTTTTTTTCTTTGCTTTCTCCTTTCTTCAGCTCTTTGTTTCTCCTTGCTTCTTTTCTTGCGAAGAATGCTCTTCCGGGGTTCGCAGGTGCTGTTTATCTCATTTTTTTGCGGAATTCAGAGGGCTTGAGACCGGTCTGGTTCTTAAACTTCGATGAGAAATAGTCGGGTGACTCGAAGTTGAGTCTGTAGGCTATCTCCTTGATACTCTCGTCGGTGGTGGAGAGCAGTTCCTTAGCTCTTTGCAGTCGGAGATCTTGCTGATACATGGCAGGAGCGATGCCTGTAAACTCCTTGAAGAGTTTGCGGAACGATGAGTAGCTTACCCCCAGGTCTTCGGCTATCTTCTGTATGGTGAGGTCGCTCTCCAAGGATTCGCGTATGCGCAGTCGGGCCTTGTTGATCATATCCACATGGGCTGTGTTCTTGTTCAGGATGATGTTGCGTTCCAGAGAGTACATCATGCCGATGAGGTGGTTGACGATTCCTGCCAATGTTTGCTGCGAGTAGGCGGCCTCCTCTTGTGCTATGCGGTAAGCCTCCTTGTAGAGGCTTAGTATGTCGTTGCTGAACCCAACATGGTAAATAGGTTTCTCGGGTGAAAGGAATCCTGCCTTCACCCTGTCGTCGATGTTCTTGCCTTTGAAGCCTATCCAGTAGCTGTGCCATCCCTTCTCAGGACAGGGGTGGTAAGTGTGCCATTCGCCAGGAAAGAGCAGGAATATGTCACCGGCCTTGATAGGTGTCTCTGCGATATGTGCCGACTGGAACACGCCTTCTCCATCGGGTTGGTAGAGCAACTGGTATTCATCGAGCTCGCGTCCCTTCTTCAGGTCGAAGTAATAGCCGTCGGCATGTCCTTTTGTGGGATAGGATTCTCCCGGCTCGATCATCTCGTACCCTATGGTGCTCACGGTGAGTCCCCATTCTTTGTCACGTTCGTTGGCCAATAGATATTTGCTTGTCTGCATGTCTGTAATAAACTTGTTCTGGCTGCAAAAATACAGAATTTGCAGCAGAAAAGAGCATGATGAAAGTTTTTTTATGCTTTTATGTGCATAAAAAGTTCTGTCGTCCGCACCTCCTCAGCTGTTTTTTCCTTCCATGTAGCCCGTTGCGTAAAGGTGTCCTTCCTCTATTGTGCAAGGGGTGAAGAATGGAATAAGTTGCGATAACTCCGCCCTAACTATATAAAAATAGGTAGTTAGGGCGGTGTTATCCTTGCAGATTTCATCTTTTTTTGTTTATCTTTGTACCGATAAGTTTAGTATAAATTAAATAAAATCAGCAATTGAGGTTCGTTTATTGCTAATGTATTCATACTTACTCCTTTTTAAAAACATTCATCAATTTACAGCAGCAAAATTACGTTTTTCCTCGAGACAACCAAGCAAATTAAAAGAGATTTTTAATAATGGTATAGAGTACCTGTTTTTATGTGCTAACTTATCAACGACCTTGGTGGCAAGATGGAGCAGAACCAGTTGTAGGAAAAGTTGAATGATAAGATGAGACGTGATGAAGAATTGGAGAGGATGAAGTGAAGGATAGGTGTGAAATTGGAATTTTTGGTAAAATTCAGCTGAAAGTTAACAAAAAGCTTGGTTATGTGGAAATAAAAGCATATTTTTGCAGATTAAATAAGTACATAACATTAAAAATAAGAAGATTATGGCAATAGAAATTAAAACAATACCTGTCCTTCATGGTGAGGCAGCAGCTCGTTTCGTTGAAGCGGCTGATGAGGCATTGGAAAAGCGAGGCTCCATTGACTTCTCCAAGCAAGTAGCCAAGGCACGTGCTATATTAAAACGTTCAAAACTGTACATTTAAAATGTTAGAGCAATGTGATTTTATGGAACTGACAGAGGAAGTCTTGCAGCAATGCAAAGGTTTCACTTGCAAGGATGAGGACATAACAGAGTTCTTCGCCCATGACTATGCTGACTATGCCTATCAGTTGTTAGGAAAATCATATTGCTTTGTTAAACCAGAGACATCTGAAATAATCTGTGCATTTACTGTCGCTAATTCGAGCGTGAAAGTTGATTCACTTCCTTCAAACCTTCGGAATAAGCTTAATAGAAAGATTCCGAATGCCAAGCGAAGGCCACAGTATCCTGCTGTATTGGTAGGACAGTTGGCTGTAAGTGATTTATTCTGTGGACATCATGTTGGAGACGAATTGTTGGATTTCATCAAATCATGGTTTATAGACCCACTGAATAAGACTGGATGCCGGTATGTCATTGTTGATGCTGTCAACCATCAGAAAGTATTTGAATATTATCAACGAAATGGTTTCAAATTTCTGTTTTCGTCAGATGAGGAGGAATGGACCTTCTTGCATAACAAAGGTCAAGAGCCAACAACTTCGATAGAGCCGATGAAGACACGACTGATGTACTTTGATTTGATCTATCTCCGCACAAAATAACAAATAAAAGATAATAAGCCCCTCTGGTGCGCCGAAAGGCTGCATACTAGAGGGGCATTGCTTATTTTAGGCAGTTTACTTTGTGCTTTTGCAGTAAATGATATTTTAATGTCCGTTTTCAAAACTGATACTGCCCCCATGAGATAGGGGAGGAAGATAGATGATAACATTGAAAATCGCCCTAATCTCCAAAAATATGTTTTATTTGATGAGTGAGTAGAGTGTGTCGGTAGGGTGCTGGGCAAAGTCGTATCCTGCCACATGCATTAATGTGAAAGTCATGTCGGCTGTGCAGTATTTGCGGTCTACAGAGTTCTTGATTTGTTCGGTCAAACTCTTGTGGGACGACTTAAAGCGGGGAGAGGTATAGACAAAACATGGTATCTGTAACCCTATCTTGCGAGATTCTTTCTTGTGGTTAATGGCATGACCGAAATATTTAGAACTTGTTTGGAATACGTCGAGCCCATGGTCTGGAAAATAGATAACGATGGCGTCTTCATTTTTGTAGGTGTTCATGAGTTGCGATACTACATAGTCGTTGTATAGACAAGCATTATCGTAATGGGCTACAACTTCTTGGTTTGTATATTTGGCCTTATCATAGTTGGAGGACTTAAAGAATCGGAAAGATTCTGGATAACGTTTGGAAAAATCTACATGTTGCCCCATGAGATGATAGATGATGAACTCTTTTCCCTTTGTGAGTTTGTGGAGACCTATGAGGTCGCCATCAAGGCGTGTCTTCTTGGTGTTGAAGTAATATTGGTCGCATATATGTGCAAAGCAGGACGCTAAGTTGTCGTGTAGTCCCACTTCGTCTTGGTTGGAATACCAGCTGGTATGATAACCTGCAGACTTGAGAATGGTAATGATTGATGGGAACAGATACCAGTCTGTTAGTATATCTTTGATGTGTCTTGTGTTTAGTATGAATTTGAACGATTGAACCGTGCCAGTTGCTGGCGATGTTACTTGTTTGAAAGCATAGAGTAAGCTATCGTTTATGAACTGTTGGATGTGCGGATTTGTGGGCTTGTCGTAGCCGTAAATTGAGCTGTGTCCTTTGGAGTGTGATTCACCGATGATGAGCACTATCTTTTCTGGATGTTGCTCTCTGGTTTCTGATAGACGTATTTGTTTGGGTTCGTATTCTTTTAGGTTGATAGCAACGTTTTCGAAGGGGATGGTCCATGATTCCATGTTCTGGATTTTCTTGATAAGAACTCGATGCCCGATAAGCAGTACTGTGATGACATAGACGAGTAGATAAAGGTGGAAGGTGCTCTGTCGGTTACCCATGGTGATGTGTCGCTGGTAGTGGCAGCGATGATGGATGTAGAACAGACTTGTGAGAAAGAGAACAAAGCAGATGATGAGCCACCAAGGGATGAAGACGCAGAGAAACTCCTTGATTTCGTTGATGTTGGTTACGAGTAGAGTCTCTATGATAGTGGCATCTATGTTCGTTTTAAACATGGTAAAACAGATGATGACGAGTAAGTCGTAGGATGCAACAAGCGTGAGGCTAAAATACTTTATGATAGTTCCTATACGCCCCATGGTAGAGAACAGAGTGGTGAACAGGCAGGCGCAACAATATGTGAGGGCAAGAGAAATAGCCGTATCGAGCCATTCTGGTTGATAGAACAGTGTAGCGATGGGATTGGTAGCCATCAAGATCATGATGCTCCATAAGTAAAAGGGATCGGATGTGAAGTGTTTTTTTAGATTGGTGAGTATATGGAGCATAGTAATTAAGATTTGATTGTTAGGAATTGGGGCGCGGAAAGGAGTTAAGACGTCAGCTCAGTGTCTCGCTACAGGCTGTTGTCTTAACTCCATTGATGATTTATTTATAGGTTAATAAGTGATTTCCTAATTTGAGCTTTTCTGCGATTGTGCCTGATAGATTTTCTCGAGTTGAGCTGCAGTATATGTCGGCGTTGTTTTCTTGTAAGTTTCAGTATTACTAAAATTGCCGCTATGAGTTTCTAATACCAATTTGCTATCTGTAAGAATCTTGATGTCATCAGACCAAGTATCAGAAGAATCATCTTCAATCCAAATGATCTTTCCTTTTTCTGCGTTATAGATATAACTGAATTTTTCTACCTCAAATCCATCAGAGTCTTCGTAATAAATGTATGCAGTTCCATCAGCGCAGAACATGGTATAATCTTCAGTTCCGTCACTATTGGACGTATTGAGCCATGTTCCTACGATAGAAGAAGCTGTGATGATTCCACCACCGCCTTCGTCGCTATTATCACTATCATCGCTGCCATATTTTTTTTGGAAGATTTTCTCAAGTTGGCTTGCTGTGTAGGGTGAATTGATTTTTTTACAGAAATATTTAGAAGAATCTAAATCTCTTATAATAATCATTTTGTCGTTTCCAATGGCTTCAATTTCATATACTTCTGTTTGACCATTCCAAAAGATAATGTTGATTTTTTCTGTTTTTTTATTATAGATGTATTCAAATTTATCGATATTAAAATCATAAGATTCTTCGTCAAAAAAATATCCAATGCCATTGGCGCAGAGCATGACAGTATGTTCTACGCTGCCAGAAATAGACATTTCCCATGTTCCTATGATAGAGGATGTAGTACTTCCTTGTCCTCCATCACCAGACCCTCCATTACCAGAGTCTCCATCTCCATCACCTCCGCATGATATGAGATACAATCCCGACATAATTGCTGTCAGGAAAACTAAAAATAAATAACGATACTTTTTCATACGCTTGTTTTTTTGTGCCTATAGATGTCCTATGAGGCTGGTTAGTATTTTGATTAGATACATAAAAGATTAGAGATCGACGTAATACCAATACATGACTGATGTAGAGGAAGTAGATTTGATCGTAAAGTAATTGTAACCGCTGACATCAACCCAATCATGTTTTAAAGATTTTGTTCTGGAAAGAGGCTTATAAAGATTGGTGCCAAGCTTGAGGTAATAGTCGGAACTCCCTGATTTCTTGTAGATGCCCACGGACTCATACGAAGTTTCCGTAACGTCATCTCGCACTTCTGTCAAGACTAAGGCTGTCACAGTCTTGTACAACGTGTAGCCAGAAGTGCCGCCACCACCACCTCCTCCAGGTGTATTGTACAATCCAAGATATATTCTGTTTCTGCAATTTTTCTTAAAAGGATCGTTAAGCGTCTTGCTTATGTAGATAGACTCGTTTCCGTTGGCAAGCATATATGCCATACCGTCTTTCTCGAAGAAATACAAAGTCTCGTTGCTGAACAGGAAAGAACCGTCTTGCAGATAGAAAACCCAATTCTGATAACTGGAAATGCTGTAATACTGTTTGTCTACATAACAACGCATAGAACCAAAATCGACAGGTATATCACTGCCCACGCCTTTTAATGTCTCATAATTACTTTGGTCTAAAGCGATACAAAGGTTCATCGTCGACCAGTTTTGCCATTCTCCTGCAGGTTCGTCGTCATCAGAAGAACTGCTGCACGAAATCATCATTGCTCCCAGAAAAACAGAGAACAAAAGAGTTGCTGTGAACCCTAATAAACTAAACTTATTTTTCATGTGGTAAAAAGATGCGCCTTTTTAGGCTCCAATCAAGGCAAGTTATAATTTTCTATTTCCTTTTATCATATATATAAAAAAGCGTAGAGCCAGTCTGTCACTCGCTCCACGTATCTGGGCTCTCGCATTGCCCTGTTAGTCGAAACGAGCAACGCTGAAAGCCCCACGCCAGTGTAAATATATAGTTACCTAAAGCCCATAACGCTTTTGCGAAATGAGTCAATAAGGGTTGTATATAAAATACACCTCTACGGGACGTTCCCGTTGCTTTGTTTTTGACTAACAGATGAATTTGCGAGATTCAGATACGTCAAAACAAAAGCGTACAGTTACGCCATTTTATCTATATGCGTCAATCCCGCCTCTTCCCAATCAGGGCTTTCAGCAAGATATAACATTGCAAAGATAAATAAAAGTTTTTAAAGTTGCAAGAATTATGGCTTGATTTTTTAAAAAGTAATGAAAAATAAGGGGGATGAGTAAATCAAACGCCACTGTTTGGATCAAAAGGTCTTGCATAAAAACGTTGTTATGTTTTTAGATAAGGGGTACAATGTATATGGAACTTCCGTACATAGGAAAGTTCGGTGTGTAAAAAAAATGGGAGACAAAGACTTTCTATCAAGCCTTTATCTCCCTTTTCGCTATTCAGCTAACTTATAAATGAACCTGCTTTACAGAGGATATTCCTCGAAAGCATAGAGTACAGTGCTTAGATATCGCTCACCTGTATCGGGGAGCAGCGCCACAATCTTCTTGCCCTTGTTCTCAGGCCGCTTCACAAAGACTCATTCGTTAGGCTCCAACTTGGTTAAACCTAATCGCTTCCGTGTAATAGTTTATTCCATTGCCAACAAGAGTATAAAGGGAACCAGTGGTGCCGTGGTGAACATTACATTAAAAGCTGATGATAAATTGGCTATTAGAGATTACACTCTGAAGTTGGAGAACATCACTTTGGCGGATGCTGCTGAAAATGAATATTACCCAAGTGATAGTGAATCAACAGTAAACGTTGTTACAACGGGTATTAAGCCCATCTTGATGGATGGTTCTTCTGATAAGATTTACGATTTGCAAGGTCGCAGAGTGAATACTGTTAAGAAGGGTATTTATATCGTAAATGGTAAGAAACTGATTGTGAGCAAATAATCGTTTATCGTATAACTAATGGAAATGTCCACAACATTTGTCTGATATCAAATCAGGCAAAATGCTGTGGACATTTATTTTTTTTTGCTAATCTTCTATCCAAAATAAGTTTTTACTTTGTATTCTAATCCCACTTGAAGTAATCATATATGAATAGCGGGAAAGCATTGAGCACTGCCACTTTGCAACCCTCGGTATTCACATATTTTTCTAATTGTGAATCGAATATCTTGCCCTGAAGAATGTCATCTTTTGATGCTGGTATTCTGTTCTCACCATTGCAAAGATAGTTTGCTTTGCTCACGTTCTGTTCTTTCAAATATACCCAGTTCTGCTTTACTTCCTCTATTTCATCTTCTGTAGGTTCCCGATTCTCTGTTAGAAGGATAAAATCGAAACTTCGATAGGCTGAGAATTCTGCTGATAATCCCTTAAATCTGCTGCAATCTGTGCGGGATATCGTATAGGTCCAATAGTTTGCATCCGGCAGAAACTTGGTATAGCGGATAGATTCTACCATCGGATAATCAATATAGAGCTTTCCGTATTCTGTTTCATTATTAAAAGTTTCTAACATCTCTTTTACCTGTCTGTTGATTTCTTCGAGTGATAAATTCCTGTTGTGAAAATCATAATCGAAGAAAAGATAGATTTCGGAAATGTCGGCAGATCTATCTATGTCTTTTAGAGGATTGTCTTTTTGGGAGGCAAACTTTTCCATCAGTAAAGACACGATATCTCCATCTCCATCGTACTCCTGCAAATCTTTGTAAAGCTGATAGATATTGTTGTTGTAGGAACAAACTATCTGCTCTTCCCGATTGGAAAAGTACAATCGTTGGATGGTGCGGAATAAATCCGGCTCACGTTTTACTCCTTCAAAAACAAATAATATCATACTTCAAAAGCGTTACCTCTAAACATTTTTTCTATATTATGGCCGAACCTCAGTTCCTTCTGGGTGCAGCTGCTCAATGGCTTGATCTTGTTGTCTTGCAAGATGAAATTGCAATCAGGGCGCAGTAAGTCATTGGTCATCAGGTAAGTGTTGTGGGATGACGTGAAAGCTTGGCATGGAAGGGAAAAGAGTGTCTTGCAAACCTCGAAGGAAAGCTTGAAGTGATAGAAAGCGTCAAATTCATCAATGAAAACGAATGATGCATCTTTCATCTGCTTGAGCCAATAGTAGAGCAACATCAGCGAGTGGGTGCCTGTTGATGCAATCTTATCAAATGGAATGCGACCTAAGCCGAATATGCAATACAGTTCTTTGTCGTCATCATTCGGCTTCTGAAACTCAAAGTCCTGTCCGCTCACACGATGGATGAAATTCTCAAAATCGTCTGTCAGATGATTCTTGATGATATATTCGTCAAGGTTTGCTGGAGCTGTAGCTAAGCCCATGAACTCATTCTTCTCCACACTTCGGAACCACAACATGGAGTTGACAAACTTCTGTAGTTTAAGGAGATAATGCTCTTTTGCCAATGGGTAGGAAGTGAGAAGGAAATTGATAATGGATACGTTGTTGGCGTTGTTGGCTAAGTTGGTCTTCACGGTTGCTTCCATCTGAAATTCTTCTTCATCCAATGTCAGGATAGAATCCTTGTTGCAGAATATCAGCTTGTTGTTCACCACAAGTTTCTCTGCCACTAATTTTCCCTCTGGTGATTTGCAGTAAGAATACTGCAACAAATCATCTCCCAACTTGAAGGTGTATTCAAAATCTACAGGGAAGTTCAGCTTTCCTGTATAAGTGAAGTTGTCATAATAGTTCGCTCTTTTCCACTTCTGTGAAAGATGATTTGTGATATCGAAGATAGCCAATGCAAAGTTCGACTTGCCAGAACCGTTAGGTCCATACACGATGCCATTCTTGATGATTCCGTCTTTTATGGCAAATGTGTTGAACGAATAGTTACTTGGTTCCGACAAGTCCCATTCTATGCGATGGGCAAATCCTCTATAATTCGTAACGGCAAATTTTACTAACATAATATCTTTGTAAAAATATAAACGAAATGTTATTGCAGACGAGCACAAATGAAAAGTTCTTTCTGATTGCTGTATGCAGTTATTTTTTGCAAAGATATATAAAAATTCAATATGCCGTAATTTTTTTACGGATATTTAAGATTAAACTTGTTTTAGTTTCTTAATTCATTCATAGAATGACTATTCATGCGTGTTGAAATTTAACGATTTTCCGCTGGTTCACTTTCGTTATTTAGAACATGAATCAGCCCTGTGATGCAGGGTAGGAGGAAAGATGCATTTTAATGTTGTTTTTCATGACTGATACAGCCTCTATGAGATAGGGGATGAAGATAGATGAAAACGTTGAAAATTGCCCTAATCCCCAAAAATAGTATGAATTTTGGGATTATAATCCTAAAACTTAGTATGTTTTTTGGGATTTACGTCATTTTTTCTTATCTTTGTGCCCAAAAGAATAGTATTCATAACTAAGAAGAAAATTTATGATACGTCGTCAAATACAAGATACAATTGAAACTCGGATGTTTTCAGGGAAGGCTATCATCGTGATTGGTGCCAGACAAGTAGGTAAGAGTACGTTGTTTGAAATGGTGCTCGAAAATCGTGATGAACCTACTCTTATGTTGAATTGCGATGAACCGGAAGTAAGGGAGTTGTTGGCAAAGGCAAATTCATCAGAGTTGCGCCTGCTTATTGGCACCAACCTTATTGTTGTGATAGATGAGGCTCAACGGGTAGAGAACATCGGTATGGTTTTGAAACGAATTACGGATAATTTCCCAAAAGTACAACTCTTGGTGACTGGTTCCTCCTCTTTTGAATTGCAGAATAAGCTCAACGAACCTTTGACAGGACGCAAGTTTGAGTACCATCTTTTCCCTTTTTCTACAGGGGAACTGATGAAGGCTTATGGACTGCTTAACGTAAAACAAACATTAGAGAATCGGCTTATTTATGGCTCTTATCCGGATATCATGAATCATGAGACGGATGCAAAGGAGTTGCTGTATAATTTGTCTAACAGTTATCTGTATAAGGACTTGTTGAATTTGGAAAGTGTTCGGCGCCCGGTCCTGTTGTCCAAACTGCTTACAGCCTTGGCTCTGCAGGTTACAAGTGAAGTTTCATATAATGAGTTGGCGCAGACCGTAGGAACAGATAATAAAACGGTAGAGAAGTACATTGATTTGCTCGAAAAGTGTTATATCATATTCAAGTTGAATGGCTTTAGTCGTAACTTACGTACGGAGTTGAAACGTGCTAAGAAATTCTACTTTTATGATAATGGAATACGTAATGCCATCTTGCAGAATTTTGCACCTCTTGCTCTCAGGCAGGATGTGGGGGCTTTGTGGGAAAACTTCTTCATTAGTGAGCGAATGAAGGCTAATCAAAATGCTGGACGATATGTAAACAGCTATTTTTGGCGTACCAGCCAGCAGCAGGAGATTGATTATCTGGAGGAGTGTGATGGTCAGTTTTCTTTGTTTGAGATGAAGTGGAATCCTAAGCGTGCCAATACAAAGTTCCCTGCCTCTTTCCTTTCTGCTTATCAGGTGAAAGATAAGTGCATCGTGACACCTGAAAATTGGATAGATTGGGTTATAGAGTGATAGTGCTATTCCCCCCAAAAAAATGTCCGTTTTCATGACTGATACAGCCTCTATGAGATAGGGGAGGCTTTCTTTAAAATCAGTTAAAAAGTGGGTGCTCTTTTATAAAATGTGTGGGAAAGTTGCAGGATTCCCTCATAAAATGTGTATATTTGTAGCGTTATTCCCTCATAAAATGTGGGCAGAATAGTGATTATTCCCTCATAAAATGTGATTAAGAGGTAGGATGTTCCCTCATAAAATGTGATTTAAAGATACGGATTATGGAAAGATTAGCTATCAATGAACTTCTGAAATGGAAGAATAAACAATATCGTAAACCTCTTATTGTTGAGGGTGCCAGACAGGTGGGAAAGACTTGGCTGGTGAAGGAGTTTGCCCGCCAGAATTACAAGCAGCTGGCGTATGTGAACTTTGAAGAGATGAAGATTCTGCAGAATCTCTTTGAACAGGACTTCAATATCCATAGAATTCTTACAGCTATTGGGGCTGCAACGGATGTAACCTGCACAGAGGGCGAAACGCTGATATTCCTGGATGAGATTCAGGCTGCCCCTCATGCCGTTACTTCTCTCAAATATTTTGCAGAGAATGCGCCAGGCTATCATGTCATCGCGGCTGGCTCTCTGCTGGGTATCGAACTGCATCAGGGGGAATCTTTTCCTGTGGGTAAGGTGGAATTTCTCCCTCTCTATCCAATGAACTTTATCGAGTTCGTGATGGCTATGGGGGAGAAGAATCTGGCGCAGCTGCTGCAAATGAAAGATTGGAATATGATAACGATGTTTGCTCCCAAGTTTCAGGAACTCTTAAAGTATTATTACTATGTGGGAGGCATGCCTGAAGCCGTATTGAGCTTTAGCCAGAATCGTGACTGGAAAGAGGTGAGAGCCATACAGAAGGACATTCTGAACAGTTATCAGAGGGATATGTCTAAGCATGCTCCATCGGAAAATATTCCTCGTATTACTGATTTGTGGAAATCCTTGCCAGCCCAGTTGAGTAAGGAAAACAGGAAGTTTATCTATGGAGTGGTGCGTGAGGGAGCAAGAGCCCGGGAGTATGAGTTGGCCTTGCAGTGGCTGCTGGATGCCGGACTGATATATAAGGTATATAATGTAAAGGCTCCCCGACTGCCGCTTGCCAGTTATGAAGACCGGGCGGCCTTCAAGATCTTCGTCCTGGATGTCGGGCTTTTAGGTGCGATGTCTAATCTCAAGGCAACGACAATTGTGGCTGGCAACAGTATTTTTACCGAGTTTAAAGGTGCGTTGACGGAACAGTATGTTTTGCAGCAGCTCATTCTCAGGTATGAACCCTGTTATTATGCCAAGACCAACAGTACTCAGGAGATTGATTTCCTGCTCCAGGATGAGGAGGATGAGATTGTTCCGTTGGAGGTGAAAGCCGAGACGAATGTCAAGGCAAAGAGCCTGCGCCAGTTTGTTGCAGACAACCAGTCAAAGAAGGCCTATCGCATCTCCATGAATGATTATCAGCAGGAAGATTGGGTTACGAATGTACCGCTCTATGCGGTAAATGGTATAGAATTTTAGCGATAGCACCGCCCTAACTATATAAAAATAGGTAGTTAGGGCGGTGGTATCGCATTTGCAAATATATATATGAGCCCACTTGAAAAAGTCATTTTTGATAATTTCTTCAAATGTAACCATCTGATAATCAAATGGCATTTTGTAGGGAACAGAACCAAAAACTACTTTTTAAAGTGGACTCATATATGAAGTTCTGGGAAATGAAAATCCCCAACCCGCTATATGAAAGCTGGTTGGGGAAATTATGATAGATTTTGCTTTTTCAGAAATATCCGATTGTGAATTACAGAGGATACTCCTCGAAAGCGTAGAGTACAGTGCTTAGATATCGCTCGCCTGTATCGGGGAGCAGCGCCACAATCTTCTTGCCCTTGTTCTCTGGACGCTTCGCAATCTCGGTGGCAGCAAAGGCTGCAGCACCAGAAGAGATTCCCACCAGGATGCCTTCGGTCTGAGCCAAGTCGCGGCCAGCCTTGATGGCATCATCGTTCTGTACGTCGAACACTTCGTCGATATATTCCGAAGAATAGGTCTTTGGCACGAAGCCGGCACCGATGCCCTGAATCTTGTGAGGACCACTCTGCTTACCATTGAGAACTGCCGATGTGGCTGGCTCTACGGCGATGACCTTCACGTCAGGGTTCTGCTCCTTCAGGTATTTGGCAATACCCGATATGGTGCCGCCTGTTCCTACACCTGCCACGAAGATGTCTACCTTGCCATCGGTGTCTTCCCAAATCTCAGGACCTGTAGTGGCGTAATGCTTGGCTGGGTTGGCAGGATTGACAAACTGTCCTAAGATGACAGCGCCGGGGATGGAGTCGCGAAGTTCCTCGGCAGCCTTGATGGCACCGGTCATTCCGTCTTTACCACTGGTCAGTCTTACCTCTGCACCATAAGCCTTTACCAGGTTGCGTCGCTCAATACTCATCGTCTCGGGCATGGTGAGGATGAGGTGATAGCCTTTCACGGCAGATACCAATGCCAGTCCTACACCCGTGTTGCCACTGGTTGGCTCGATGATGGTGGCTCCTGGTTTCAATATGCCTTTCTTCTCGGCATCCTCTATCATGGCGAGTGCAATGCGGTCTTTCACGCTTCCGCCTGGATTGAAGAACTCTACCTTAGCTATTACTGGGGTGTCGAGACCCTTAGAAGCTGAAAACTTGCCAAGCTCCACCAGGGGAGTCTTGCCGATAAGATCTGTTATCTGTTTATATATTTTTGCCATTTTTGTTTGTTTTTTGAAGTTAAAGAAGTTAAGGAGTTAAAGAAGTTAAGACAAATGCTTTTTTCTCTTATATTAAGGAGTCGGGAAAGCTGAGTTTGAACAATAATACTATTGTCTTAACTCCTTAACTCCCTTCAACTCCTTAACTCCTCGTAATGTTTACTTTACGTAAGTGAATGCCTCGTCGAGTGCCTCGATCAGGTCGTCGATGTTCTCGATACCGATGCTCAATCGAACAGTAGAAGGATAGATGTGCTGCTCCTCCAACTCCTCTGGACTCAACTGAGAGTGGGTGGTGGTGGCTGGGTGGATAACCAGTGACTTCACGTCGGCTACGTTGGCCAGCAAAGAGAAGATGCGCAGGTGGTCGATGAACTCCCATGCCTCTTTCTCGCCGCCCTTGATATCGAAGGTGAAGATAGAACCACCGCCGTTAGGGAAGAGCTTCTTGTAGAGCTCGTGGTCGGGATGAGAAGGGACGGCTGGGTGATTGACCTTGGCTACCTTTGGATTGTTTTCCAAGTACTCCACTACCTTCAATGCATTCTGTACGTGGCGCTCTACACGGAGGCTCAATGTCTCCAAGCCCTGGAGCAGAATCCAGGCATTGAATGGAGAGATGGTTGCACCGGTGTCACGAAGGATGACCGCACGGATTCGGGTTACGAAGGCTGCTGCTCCGGCTACATCTGCGAATACGGCACCATGATAAGATGGGTCTGGCTTGGCGAGGGTAGGGAACTTGTCGGCATTGGCCTTCCAGTCGAACTTACCGCCATCTACGATGACGCCACCGAGAGAAGAACCATGACCGCCGATGAACTTAGTGGCAGAGTGAACCACGATGTCAGCTCCGTGTTCGATAGGGCGGATGAGATATGGAGTGCCGAAGGTGTTGTCGATAATCAATGGGATGTTGTGGCGATGAGCAATCTCAGCCAACTTGTCGATATCGGTTACATCTGAGTTAGGATTTCCGAAGGTCTCGGCATAGAGAGCTTTGGTATTGTACTGGATAGCTGCCTCTACCTGCTCAAAGTTGCGAGGATCTACGATGGAGTAGCTGACGCCCTGTGTGGATAATGTATGAGTGATGAGGTTATAAGTACCACCGTAGATATTGTCGGCTGCTACGATGTGGTCGCCATTCTGAAGGATGTTCTGCAGAGCGTAGGTAACAGCGGCAGCACCAGAAGCGACAGCCAGACCAGCCACACCGCCTTCGAGGGCAGCCACACGGTCTTCGAATACACCCTGAGTAGAGTTGGTCAATCGACCATAGATATTTCCTGCGTCACGGAGTCCGAATCGATCGGCAGCGTGCTGAGAGTTGCGGAACACGTAACTTGTAGTCTGATAGATTGGCACCGCACGGGCGTCGGTAGCTGGATCTGGATTTTCCTGACCTACGTGCAACTGAAGTGTCTCAAAGCGAAGTTTCTTTTCTGTACTCATAATCTATGTCCTTTCTTTAAATTGTTTATTATTTCTGATTGACGATGCAAAGGTACGGCGAAAAAACGAGTTATGAAATCGCATAATAGTGGCATTCTTACTACCACGTTTGTGGTATATGACTGTTTTTGCCCTCTTTTTCTCCCTTTATACCTTATTATATATAGGGAATGGGGAGATTTGCTTTCTGTCTTTTTTATGTATAAATGAAGAGGTTGGCAGTAAAAAGTAAGCGAAAATAGTGATTGAGAGATAAAACGTAAGGAAAGGGGAGTTATCGTAAACGTTTTCGTAATTAATTGCGAAAAAATGATATGCAAAAAGAAAACGTTTTGATTTTTTTACTAATAAAAATAATAGTAAAAGGAGAAAAGAAAATGAAAAAGATATACAACAAGCCAACTATGATATTGGTGAAGATGGAAACAGAACATTTCATAGCCGCATCGCCTGGAAAAGTAGACCAGAACCAAATCGTCCACGAAGGAACTGGCACTAATGTGGGTGGAACTTCATCAGAAGGAGGAAGTGAAGATAACGGCAACGGCAGTGTTGCCGATATGGCAAAACCCTACAACCCCTGGACAGCATGGGATGAATAGGAGAGGGATAACCCCTAAAACGAAGCCGGCTTCTATGGCAATCGAAAGTACTTTAAATCAACAACGAAAGTACTTGCGTTGCCACATGAAGCCGGCTTCGTTTTTGCAATCGAAAAGACATTGCAATCTATACCAACCTATTTGATAAGCGAAGAATTGCATATATGATCATTGTAATATGCTGTTCTTTAATTGTTTTCCGTTCATAACATAAGTTTTATCGTAAAGCATCAATTCGCCAACAAGATGTTGACGAATTATATACTATTTCTAATCTTCATCTTCTACCTCTTTTCCCTTTTGTAATTCAAAAAACTCTTTCTGCTCACGGATTTCTCGGCTCAACTCTTCTTCTGTAGGAAGATAAGTAAGATACTTAGCGGCAAAGAGCTGCTTGCTGTCTTTCAATATGGAATAACGTGCAAGGTCTTTGCTAGTGTCAGAACACAGAACCAAACCGATAGTAGGATTATTGCCTTCCTCTTTCTTCAACTCGTCATACATTCTAACGTACATATCCATCTGTCCCACATCCTGATGAGTTATCTGCGTAGTCTTTAAATCAATAATGAGATAGGACTTTAGGATGATGTTGTAAAACACAAGGTCGATATAGAAATCGCCCATGTCCGTCTTGATATGCTGTTGGCGAGCCACAAATGCATAGCCTTTGCCCAACTCCATGATGAAAGTCTGCAGATGGTCGATAATGGCAGTTTCCAGTTTCGATTCACTATAGGCAGGGTTCTGTGGTAATCCTAAGAACTCTGCTATCACAGGATTCTTGAGATAAGAGAGTTTGTCTTTTTCGAAATCTGAAGTCAGCGAACGCATCTCGTCACTTACCTCTTTGCGCAGATGCTCAGGGGTTTGCAACAAACGATAATAGTATTGTGAGGAGATATTACGCTGCAAGGTACGGTAATCCCATTGCTCACGAGCCGCCTCCTTCAAATACCACAACCTTGCATCCGCATCTTTTACACGCAGTAAACGTTCATAGTGAAGCCATGATAGGTTCGGATAGAATGGTATTGTAGATTCGTCAAGCGGTGCTTGACGAATTGGTTCGTCTGTGAGTTTGAATTGGTCAAGCATTGCTTGACCAATTTGTAATTTACTGAACATCAGGTAAAAAGAGCGCATGTTCTTTATGCTTGTCAGTCCGAATCCCCTGCCGTATTCTTCTGTAAGGGTTTGGGAGGCCAATTTTAAGACATGTTTGCCATATTTCGCACGTTCCTCTCCATTTTGTTCCTGTGTCACAATACGCCAACCGATAAGCCAGTTGCGAACCACCAATAGATGGTCTGCACTGCGATAGGCTTGCCGACGTGCTTCACCGGCTATGTGATACTAATATCAAAAAAGCACTCTAATATGATATTTGAACGTAAGAAATACTTGGATGAACTTATTGCAGGACGTGGAACTACTTCGCAGATATCGGCATACGTGCAGCCATTCTCAACTATCGACAGCAGGAGGAAACACACATTATGGAAAACTAGGAGTAAAATACTTATTTCTCTAAGAAGAATATATACTATTCTCAAAGAAAATTGTTATATTTGCAGGCAAAAACATAAAAATCTGAATAACTTATGGCATCTATTATTTCTATTGTACCCATTGTGTTGCTCTTCGTCTTGATGCTCGGCTTCAAGATGGCAGGACATAAGAGCGCCTTGTTGACACTCGTAGTAACTGTATTGCTGGCTCTTTTCGCCGCCTCTCCACTGGGGATGATAGCCCCGGAACATGCGGGGGACAGCATCCTCGCCCTGACGGGATGGGCTGTGATGGAAGGTCTGCTGAAGGCGGTGTTCCCGATCCTCATCATCATCCTGATGGCTATCTATAGCTATAATATATTGGTGGAAAGCAAGCAGATTGAGGTTATCAAGAAACAATTCACTTCGATTACCGACGACAAGGGATTGCTCGTGCTGATGCTCGTCTGGGGATTCGGCGGATTGCTCGAAGGTATGGCTGGCTTCGGAACGGCGGTGGCGATTCCTGCCGCCATCCTCATCGGACTGGGATTCAAACCCATGTTCTCGGCTCTGGTGTCCTTGGTCGGCAACACGGTGGCAACGGGATTTGGTGCCGTCGGTGTGCCTGTCACCACGCTCTGCAATGAGGTGGCGGATAGCGGCTCGGCATCGGTGGCGCAGATTTGCGAGACATCGGCGTTCGCCATCATACAGTTGTCTCCGCTCTTCATCATCCTGCCTTTCATCATCCTTACCCTTACCGACAGGCATCATCTCGTCAAAAACCTTGTCATATCCCTTTGGGTGGGAATGATTTCCGTGGCGGTGCAGTTCGTCTGCGGCTATTATCTCGGTTCGGAGACTCCTGCCATCATAGGCTCTATCGCCGCCATCGTTGCCATCATCGTTTATGCCAAGGTGTTTGCGAGAAAGAGCAAGGTGCAGAAACAGGAGACCTTCACTTTCACCGAGAGCTTCAAGGCGTGGAGCGTTTACCTCTTTATATTGGTGTTTATCTTGGTGTCGGGTGCGCTCTGTCCTCCAGTCAACGCATTCCTGAAGACGCATTTGGTGAGTGCTGTTCATCTGCCGGTGCTGGGTAGTACCTTTAAGTTCGGTTGGATTTCGAATGCAGGGTTGATGCTCTTCCTGGGTGCTACGATCGGTGGATTGGTACAGGGGTTGAGCGTCAAGCGACTGATGGTCATCTTGGCCCGAACCACGGTGAACTTGCGCAAGACGGTGGTTACCATCTGTTCGCTGATAGCCTTGGCGAGTGTGATGAACTATTCGGGTATGATAACTTCCATCGCCTCGGGCTTGGTGGCTGTGACGGGTGATTTCTATCCATTGGTAGCTCCGATGATTGGTGCCATCGGTACCTTCGTAACGGGTTCTGATACTTCATCCAATATTCTCTTTGCCAAGCTCCAGGCTCATGTTGCCAACCAGCTCGGCATGACGGGCACTGATACTTTCTTCGGGGTGGAGGGAAGTCAAAGCAACTGGCTTGTTGCCGCCAATACCACAGGTGCTACGGGTGGAAAGATGATCAGTCCGCAGAGCATCGCCATCGCCACTGCCTCATGCGACATGGAGGGTAAGGACGGCGAGATCCTCCGTTCCGCTATCCCATACGCCGTGTTGTATATCGTACTGGGTGGACTTATGGTTTATTTAGGATGCTGATTTCTTGCCCGTAAATGTTTTTTTTGAACGAAAAGTGTCAAAGTATCATTCTTGACTTTGAAACTTTTTGTAATACATTGATAGATAGATATATATAATAAATGAGACTTTTCGGATTTTGTTCCGAAAAGTCTCATAAAAGTATCATGGAAGTCTCATTTTAGGCTGATTTATCTTTTCTTTACCAGATACTTCATTCCATCGGCGAAACGCTTGTGGTTCAGTTGTGTCATGTTAGCCAATTTTCGTCCGAATCCCATCAAGCTGTTTACTTTCAGCGACGAACCAATCTGCTTTTTCAGAAAGTCGAAAATCTCGGCGGCCGTCATGTACTCACCTTCCTTCTCGTCGTCGGCAGGTTCGAAGTAGAGACGGAAATACTGGTCTATCGGCTGAACCACCTCAAACTGGCAGTTGCTCTGCATGATGAGCTTCACCTGCTCGGCGTCGAAATAACACTTCTCGCCATTGCCCAACGCCACAAGCGCCTGGGCGAAAAGTTGCTGGTGGTTGGGGCGGACACTCACGTCGATGGGGCCCGTCAACTCGATGCCGATGAAACGGCGGTTGCCGGATGGGTCGGTGAGGATGTCGTTCATGTTGCTCGTGGCGATGAAGGAGGCGAGGCGTGGAAACTCCATGACGTGACTTCCGTACGACGGCTTGTATTTCAGCGTAGGTAACTGGATAAGATTCTTCAGAAAGCCCTGTTGCACCTGTGGTGAAATCTGGTTGAACTCGTCAAGATTGATGAGCATGAACTGTGCCATCGCCTGGTACACCTGTCGCTTCTCCGAGAGAATCAGGTTGTCGCTGTACCCCCATTGCAGTTCGGGCGGCAAGAGGCGGCGGCAGAATGTGCTCTTGTTGAAGCCCTGTTTGGAGATGAGGAGCGGAGCCACCGAGTTGCCGTACTGGCGATGCGTGTATCCACGCCATTGGTCCACCATGCCGAGAAACCACGTGTAAAACCAGTCTGCCCAGTATGGATTGTTGGTGGGCACGGTGCGGGCCAAGGCACGGATGTGGTCCTTGCCGTCCCACTTGTTGTGGCACAGATAGAGATACTCTTCTATTGGATTGTAATTCTTGATGTAGTCCGACTCCAGAAAATTCCTCACGTCCTTGATGCTCACCCTTAGTCCAGCCAACTGTACTTCGAGCGTCATTCTTTTCATCACCCTCGGCTCCACGGGTCGGTATCCGTACCATCCTTTCTCCTTCGGCTGGTATTCCACGTATTTCATTACCGAGTTGTATCTGAAATTGTATTGGTTTCTCAGCAGCAGCATCATGCTTGCTATGTCGTTTTTCTCGTCCTTGCAGTCCATGTCCTCGTTTCTTGCTTTTCCTTTCGCTTCGGGATCGGCTTGCTGGTCGGTGTCTTCCGTGCGGTAATGACCGTCTATCCTCATCGCCACCGCCTTGGCATTGTAATAAGGGTGGGCATCCAGCGTCATCATGAAACTGTTGTGCAGCGAAGGCTCGTTCGACATGGCAGAGGAAGCCTCGACGGAAGCAACCTGGGCGCCGATGGTGAGCGATGCCTTGACCACGGCTTGGTAGATGGGGTGGATCTGTTGGTAGGCGATGCGATAGAGCTGCTCCGCCTCAGGCTCGGAAGTAGGCAGTTTGTCGTTCTGGTTGGTGAATTTTACCAGCACGATGACGCTCTTTCCGTCGGCACTTTCCAGTGCGGCAAAGGTGGAGGGCAGGATGGCGACCGAACGCTTCACGCCTTCCTTGCCGTCGGGGTCGGTGATGTTGTTGAACTTGAGGAGCAGGATGCCATTACAAGCCTTCATCTTCAGGTTGCTGTTCTCGTCCTTCGCAAACTCGGCGGCAGGATAGATGTGCATCCATGTAGGCATGTCCTTGTAGAAACGGTAGTCTTCGTCGATATAGGCGGCGTAGTCTCTGAATCGGGTTACGCTCTGCTTGCTGTCGTCCTTAGCGATGCGCTCCAGTAGTTTCTCCATCGTCTTTGTGCTTACGAGGAGTTGCTTCTTATTGTCGTTGTGTACGATTGTAATCTTCATTATGTTTTTTTGAAAGCTTGTAGGAATTTGAAATAATAGTGCCCAAAAGTGGGTCTGTAGGCTGGGCACTTGTTGCCCGCTGTGTTGGCAGTGTGTGCCCGAGGCTTGTTCAGTCGATGCCCGAGGCTTGTTCAGTCGATGCCCAAGGCTTGTTCAGCTGATGCCCGAGGCTTGTTCCGTCGATGCCCGTCCGTCGGTCCGTAAGGGAACATGTGGTGGGTACGGAGAAACCATAGGTGGCAGGATTCTTCATCATATACTCGTGAAGTCGATTTCCTCGGCGAAGTAGTCGAAATCCACATCCTTGTAACCGAAGCGAGCGAAGAGTTGCTTGATGTGTTCCTGCTGTTCGGGCACGAGTTTCTGTTGTCCCAGTTTATATCGGTAGTACTGTCCCTTGCTGCCGAGGTAGCTTCTCATCTCGGAGCGGAGCAGGGGAGCGTCCTTCACCTTCACCTCGGCAAAGAGCTTGTCGAATCCCCAGGCCATTTTCATGATACGCAGTGGGGCGAAGAACTCGCATTTTCCGTTTTTCAAGGCATTGGGGAAGATGGCATGGCCCCGTTTGATGTCGTCGTTCTTGTAGAGCGAAGCGAGATAGTGGATACAGTTGTTTTTCATCGGACAAAGTTCGGTGAAGCAGTAGGTGATGATGCCTGGCACCTCGCCAGACTCAAAAGCTTTTCTCAGCAGTTCTTTTTCGTCCATGTGTTATTGGGTATTAAGTTAATAATTGATTATCTTAATAACGTGGAAAATGGCAAAATGTTGCATCGAAAATGATATTTTTTCGCCAAAAATGCGACTTTTATGATACTTTTATGATACTTTTATGATACTTCTATGATACTTCTCGGCATATTTCACGAAAAGTCTCATTGCCGGCAACTGCTAATATATCAATTAGATATAACGATGTAGAACATCAAAAATGATACTTTGATACATTTTTATAAAAAATAAATTATACGTACGTGTGGACACGAACCATAATTTATTAATTAAGCCGTCCTCATCTACTGGTAATTGTTTTATGTTCCTAAGTCATATACATCTAAATTTCGACATCGGTTGTTGTTTTGATGCAATTTTCTTTATCTGGTCAATCTCATAGTCTGGCATAGGGAAATGTCTGCGCCATTGCTCATTGAACATTTTCTTGATACCACGGCTTACAGTATCAATCATGTTGAAATCTACCATAGCCCTACACAGACATTCATTGCGAAAATGCGTCTGAGGCTCTTCGTTCCTCAAAACATTCTCCAAAGTGCCAGGAATGAATGCGCCAGCATTGGAATAATATAAGTAGCCTGGATTCTCTACAAAGTTAATCTTTCAGGCAGCCGATAGGCACCACATATACCCCGTCTTCTCTGCGGTAAGCATAGTCGCCGACAGCTGTGAGTACCATCATAAAAGATGGGGATTTCATCTTGGTTGTGTCTATCTTGTCAGCAAGAGCAGTTAGCGTAGAGACTCCTTTTTCGATGGCTTGTGCACCACCCAGCTTAATTTCGATGAGACCGTATGAACCGTTGCGGAGATGGAGAACAGCATCACATTCCAAGCCGTTCTTGTCGCGATAATGATAGACGTTGCCATCTATGGCATCTGCATATACACGAAGATCACGAACGCATAAGGTCTCGAAAAGTAAGCCGAAAGTCTCCAAGTCGTTGATGAGGTCATCAGGACCGAGGCCTAATGCTGCCACAGCAATAGATGGATCAACGAAATATCGGGTTTCAGCCGAACGGATGGCAGTTTTGCTACGAAGGTTTGGATTCCAGGCTGACATGTCCTCTATGACGAAGATTTTTTTGAGCGCACCGATGTAACTCTGAACAGTCTTGTCTGCCAGCGTCTCATCATCATTTTCCATCATGTCTTGTCGTATGGCTCCGATACTGACTTGTCCACCTTGTGAACGGGCGTATGAACGCAGAAGGAGTTTGGTTCGTTCGCTGTTTCTGCTGATTTTATCTACCCTTGAAATATCAGTCTTAACCACCGCATCGTAATAGTCGTATGCCTGTCGCAAGGCAGCTCTTGTGTTCTTGGTTGTAGCACTGGGCCATCCTCCTCTGCAGACGAGAAAGGCGATATCTTCCAGTTTCATTTTATTGAAACCTTCTTGGTTTACATTTCCTTTAAACAGTTCGCTGATACTTACTTCGCCTGTAGATTCTCCCGATTCCCATAATGACATAGGGCGCATGGTAATCCAAGCGAAACGTCCTGTACCCGTGTGATGTATTTTTTCAGATGATGTAGGCACTGCAGAACCAGTGAGGATAAACAAGCCTTCCTCACCTTGGTGGTCCACTTCAAATCGTATGGCATCCCAGATTTGCGGAATGATTTGCCATTCGTCAATGAGACGTGGCTTTTCTCCTTTTAGGAGCATTTTTATCTTTAAATTCGCCATTTCCAGATAGTTGTTTTGGTTGTCTGGGTCTGCCATGTATAGCACGCTTTTGGCCTTTTGTTCTGCTGTGGTTGTTTTTCCACACCATTTTGGTCCTTCTATCAATACAGCTCCAACTTCTTCTAATCTGTATTCCAATAGTTTATCTGCAATTCTTTTCTTGTATTTCTTCATGTCAAATCTCTTTTATTTCTGCTGCAAATATACGATGAAATCTTGGAATTACCAAATTTGGCTGCATATTTTTACCTAATTTGGCTGAGTTTTGTTACCCAATTTGGCTGTGATTTGTTGCCTAATTTGGCGAAAAAAGACTGTCCTCATCTGAAAGGTTATATCAGATGAGGACAGTTACTGGTATTTTTTATCGACATGAAAATCAGTTTACGCATGCCTTTTCTCGTAGGCCAGGCTGTGGTCGTGCTTGTCGATGTCGTGTTTCGACTTGCTCTTGATAACCAGCCAAACACCTGAGAAGACGAGGAGGGCGGCAAGAGCCTGCGTGCCTTTGAAGACTGCCAGGCCTACGAGCACGCTGACAGAAACAGAGACCAAGGGCTGCACATAATTGTATACCGAAACCACTGTGGGTCGGAGTGTCTTCTGACCGATCATCATCAGGATGTAGCCCAGATAAGTGCCGAAGAAGATGACGTAGCCCGTTTCCCACCATGCCGATACTGGCACCTCAGCCCATGGGATGGAAACCACATGAGAGGCGGAGAAAGGCAGGATCATGACCGATGCCCAGGTGAACATCCACTTGTTGATGGTGAAGAGCGAATACTTTCCCACCAAGGGCTTGAAGAGCGACAGATAGAGCGCAAACGACAGTTGAGCGGCCATGCAGAGTAAGTCGCCCCAGATGTTTCCCACCTTGGCATTTCCCGCCGTGGCACTTGTCATGATGATAAGCACGGCACCGCTGCAGCCTAAGAGTACGCCAGCCACCTTCTTCCAGGTGATGGGCTCGCGGAGGATGAGGAACGACAGAATCATGGCGAAGATAGGCATCGATGTAGTCATGATGCTCGAATTGCTGGGCGAGGTGATGCTCAGTCCGATGGTGTAGCAGCACTGGTTGAATACCAGTCCGAAGAGTCCTGCTCCAGCCAACTTGATGATGTCGGTTGTAGGGATGTGTTCCCTGCGAGTGAAGAGTGAAGTGAGCCAGAAGAGGATGGCTCCGCCCAGAACGCGGAATGATACCATGTCGATGCCCTCGATGCCGTGTGTCATGGCATCCTTGCCTACAGGTGCCATCAGTCCCCAGAATGCGCCCGATCCAAAGAGACACAAGTGGGCTAAAAGTGGTTTGTTGTTACCCATTTTACCTTATTTAATATAAAAAATCGGTGCAAAGGTACAAAATTTCGGTTAAAATGATTATATTTGCCCTAAGATTTAGAGTTAAAGTAGATAAAAGTATAAACCTATGCAGAAATATGCCGATTATATCAAGCAGATAGAGATAGACTCTCTATGGAGTGGTACCAAGCACATACTTTGGAACCTCGACCGCAGGGTGAACATCCTGAGCGGTGTGAACGGAGTGGGAAAGAGCACCATTCTCAACAAGGTAGTGAAAGGCCTGAGTGCCGGGGGCGAGTTTCCAAGCCATCTGCTCAAGGGTGTTCATCTGAAGGTGGAGCCCGAGGAGGCTAAGTGGATTCGGTTTGACGTGATTCGTTCGGCCGACCGTCCGCTGCTCAACTCTGAGATGATCAGCAAGGTGGATCTTACGCTTGTCACCGAGCTCGACTGGCAGCTCTTCCAGTTGCAGCGCAAGTACCTCGACTATCAGGTGAACATCGGCAACCGTATCATTGCCGTGCTGCAGAGTGGCGAACCCGATGCTGCCCAGAAGGCTCAGGCGCTCACCGAGCCCAAGAGGATGTTTCAGGACATCGTGGACGACCTGTTCCGCGAGACGGGCAAGACCATCATCCGCACTGCCAACGAGATCAAGTTCAACCAGATCGGCGAGGTACTGCAGCCTTATCAGCTGTCGGCAGGCGAGAAGCAGATGCTTGCCATTCTGCTCACTGTGCTGGTGGAAGACAATCAGTCCTATGTGCTCTTCATGGACGAGCCTGAGATCAGTCTGCACTTTGAATGGCAGAAGCAGCTTATCTCCTTGGTGCTGAAGTTGAACCCCAACATTCAGATTATCATGACAACCCACAGTCCTGCTGTGGTCATGGACGGCTGGACCGACCGTGTGACTGAGGTGAACGACATAACGATTAAGTGATGTTTTAGTGTTTAATGTTTAGTGTTTAATTGTTCTGCTTATGGCTAAACGTTTAACCGATAATATCAATTCGCAATACTTCGAGGCCATCAATAAGATGACTCCGAAGAAAGCCCGGCGCAGAATAGTAGTCTACGTCGAGAGCTACGACGATGTGTTCTTCTGGCGCTCGGTGCTTGGCCGTTATGAGGACGACAAACTAACTTTCGATATCATGCTGCCTTCGCGCAACCTGCATCTCGACAGGGGAAAGAAGGCTGCCATCTCCAATATGCTCAAGGGCGTGGGAAGAGACATGATAGCCTGTGTGGATGCCGACTACGACTATATTCTGCAAGGCGCTACGGAGATGTCGAGACAGATGTTGGAGAATCCCTACATCTTTCATACTTATGCCTACGCTATAGAAAACTTCCAGTGTTATGCCAAGGGACTGCACGAGACCTGTGTGATGGTGACGCTCAACGACCATCGCATTTTCAACTTTGAGCGCTTCCTGCAGTCTTATTCCCAAACCATCTGGCCTCTCTTTGTATGGCATGTTGTCTTTCTGCAGCGCCGCAAGATGACGATGCACTTCGATATGTGCGAGTTCAACAAGGTGGTGGTGCTTCCCTCAGTACACATTCAGAATCCGAAGTGGGCGATAGAGTATCTGAGCAAGAAGGTGAGGGCGAAGATGTTCCAGATGGAGCGCCGTTTCCCCAAACTCAAGGATGCCTTGCCTGAGACGGAGCGGATGTTGCGCGACTTGGGAATCAACGACAACAATACTTATCTTTACATCCAGGGTCATCATCTTTTCGACCTGGTAGTGAGTCCGGTGGTGCAGACGGTGTGCGACATTCTGCGCAATGAGCAGGAGAACGACATCCGCGACCGTGCTGTTCACAGCGAACAGGCACGCACCGAAATAGCTTGCTACGAGAACAGCCTCGGCAAGGTGAAGATGATGATGAAGAAAAATACCTACTATCAGTTCTCTCCGGAATTCCAGAAGATCCTGGCGGACGTGGAAAGATATTTGGAAAAGGATTTTTAAAGGTAAAAAAGTAAATACTTTATCAGCAAGAAGGCTCTTTTTACCTTTTTACTTTTTTACCTTTAGAAATCCTTTTTACCCTTTAAAAATTATACGTATGTCTCGAGGAACTTCAATGTTCCCTCTACCTTCAACGTCTGGGTGGAGGCTGGAACCACGATGCTTTCGCCGCCCTGCAGGGTGATGGTGTTGCCCTCGTTGTCGGTGACGGTGGCTTGGCCCTTCAGGCCGATTAGAATCACGAAACTGTCGAGCTCAGAGTAATCGAGCGTCATAGGTTCGTCGAGATCGTAGACAGCGGTGCAAAAATAAGGGCAGCGCACGATGCTGACCCCCTGATTCTTCACAGGTTTGTATTCCTGTCGATAATTGGACAGCACGGTGTAGTCGATGCACTCGGCAGCTTCCTTGGTGTGCAGCTGTCGGTAGTTGCCGTCCTTGTCCTTGCGCTTGAAGTCGTAGATGCGGTAAGTCACGTCGCTGGTTTGCTGTATCTCAGCTACGAAGCACCCCGTTCCGATGGCGTGTATTCTTCCGGCAGGGATAAAGAAGCAGTCGTCCTCCTTCACCTCGTATTGTGCCAGGGCACCGGTGATGGTGTCGTTCTCCACCATCTTTTTGTACTCTTCGGGTGTGATCTTCATTTTCAGACCGTTGTATAGCTTGGCGTCGGGCTCGCATGGCAGGGCGTACCACATCTCTGTCTTTCCGCGCTCCTTGCCTTGCTTGTGCGCTATCTCGTCGTTGGGGTGCACCTGAATGGAGAGGTCGGTGTTGGCGTCGATAAACTTGATGAGCAGCGGAAACTCATTGCCGAATCGCTGATAGTTCTCCTTGCCTAAGAAACTGTCTTTCAGTTCGGCGACAACTTCGTTGAGGCTTTTGCCTTTCATCTCGCCGTCAGCCACGATGCTCTCGTTGCCTGGCACACCAGAGATTTCCCAGCTCTCGCCCACCTTCTCCTGCTGCAGGTTGAGATGCTTGAAGTTGATAATCTTGTTGCCACCCCAGATGGTGGACTTCAGTAAGGGTTCAAATTTTAATGGTTTCATTGTGTTTGTAATTTATAGTCAGATAGAATAAGTTTTTTTACTCTTTTGCTTTTTTTTAGCTCCACACTTGTTATAGTTGAGTATTTACTATACAAATAACGAGCGGAGTACACTTATTATTTTATGTCATGTTGATTTTATTTTTCTATTTTTTACCATTAATTGATCCCACTTGAAAAAGTCAATTTTGATAATTTCTTCAAATGTAACCATCTGATAATCAAATGGCATTTTGTAGGGAAAAGAACCAAAAGCTACTTTTTAAAGTGGACTCATTAATTTAAGTTTATCAAGTAAGCTCCACACGCTCTGAACCAACGGTCACCGGCTGAATGGAATTGAAATTCGCTGTTCGAAGGGTAAAGGGCAGAAACTCTAATAAGCAGCACGCCCTGAAAGGGCAGAAGCTCATAGCCCAGGGCATCGCCCTGGGTTGTTACGGGCGTTAGCCTATCGCCCTGTAAGGGCAAAAGCTTTAAAATTCCAGGCAAAATTCAAAGCTTTTGCCCTTACAGGGCGCCTTGTTGACTGGCATTATACCCAGGGCGTTGCCCTGGGCTAAGAGCTTTTGGGCCTTCAGCCCGACTTGAACCATATTCGAAACATCAGCCTGACTTGAACCGCATTCGAAACATCAGCCCGACTTGAACCATATTCGAAACATCAGCACCTTAACATGAAACACCTTATCAGCAGGAAGGCTCCATTGCCCCCTAATTTTCCTTCCAGAAGGCAGGTGTGAAGATCACGAGTACGGTAAAGATTTCCAGACGGCCGATAAGCATCATGAGCGAACAGAACCACTTGGCCAGATCGGGCAGTTCGCTCCACGACATGGTGGGTCCAATCTCTGTTCCCAAGGTTGGTCCTACGTTTCCCACGCAACTCAGCGTGATGGTGATGGCATTGGTGTTGTCGATTCCCATCGCTATCATCGTGAACGAGATGATGACGCAGATGATAAGGTAGATGGTGAGGAACGCCAGCAGCGTGACACGTTTCTGCATGGGCACGTTCACCCCGTCGATCTTGAGCGGCAGCACGGCGTTGGGGTGCAATATCTGTCGGAACTCATTCTTCACCATGCGCAGCAGGATGACGCCACGGATGCATTTCAGTCCACCGCTCGTACTGCCCGAGCAGGCACCTATAAACATACACATCGACAGCACCACCCATGTGACGTGAGGCCAGAGTGCGGCATCGTCGTTGAAGAGACCAGTGGTCGTGATAAACGAAACCACCTGGAAGATGGCGCTGCGGAAGGCGTGCTCCATGTCGTAGTTGCGCATCACCATGAGTTCTATCATGATGAAGACGCTGAAGACCGTGACGAGGAAGATGTAGAATCGGAACTCAGAGTTGCGGAACAGTTCCTTGATCTTAAACTTGATGACGGCGGCATAGAGCAGTGTGAAGTTGACACCCGATAGGAAACAGAAGAACGTACAGATGTATTCGAGCGATGGCGAATGGAAGAACTCGGTACTGGTGTTGTGGGTGGAGAAGCCTCCCGTTGCCGTTGTCGTCATGGCATAGTTGAAACTGTCGAAAAGTCCCATTCCCGCCACATAATACGACAGAATGCAGGCGATGGTGAGCACGAGATAGGTGCTCCAAATCCACTTTGCCGATGTGGAGAGACGTGGATGCAACTTGGTCTTGATAGGGCCTGTGGCTTCGGCAGCAAACACCTTGGTCTGTCCGCCTACGAGCGATGGCAGCAGGGCGATGGTGAAGAACACGATACCCAGTCCGCCTATCCACTGTGTGAGCGATCGCCAGAACAGCAGTCCGTGCGGAAAGCACTCCACGTCGTCGAGTATGGTGGCTCCAGTGGTGGTGAATCCCGACATCGTCTCGAAGTAGGCATCGGTGAAGTGGTTGATGTAGCCGCTCACCATGAAGGGCAGCGTGCCGAAGAGGCTGAAGATAATCCACGATAGCGAGACAACGAGATAGGCGTCGCGTCGCGACATGGAGTTGTCGGCTCCGTGTCCTCGCCATTTCAGGATGAGTCCTCCGCCAATGGTGGTCAGCGTTGCCACGATAAAAGCAAAGATGTCTTCCTGCTGATAGTAGACAGCTACCAGCAGACTGAGCAGCAGCAGCGAAGCCTCAATGAAGAGCAGCTGCCCCAGGACCTTGTATATCAGTTTCCAGTTGATCATTCTTTTTGTTCAAGTTTTCTCAAGTGAGGGAAGTTTTAAGAAGTTAATGGAAGTTCCCATTACCTCCCATCATACAAAGTATTTTTCTATCTTCTTCATATTGATGTTGTGGCAGAATACCATGACCGAGTCGCCCGCTTCAATCTGCGTGTTGCCCGAAACGAGCATTCCCTCCTCGCCACGCACCAGTCCGCCGATGGTCACGCCGATGGGCATTCCCAGGTCCTTGACAGGCTTCTTGGTTACCTTGGATCCTTCTTTGGCAATGAACTCCGCCACGTCGGCGTTGGCATTCATGAGAAATCTCACGTTCATCACGTCGGCGTCGAGCATCATCTGATAGATGTAGCTGGCGGCAATCACCTTCTTGTTGATGATGGTTCCGATGTCGAGGCTCTCAGCCATGCTCACGTAGTCGACGTTCTCTACGGCAGCCACGGTCTTTCTCACTCCCATGCGCTTGGCTGTGAGGCATGCCAGGATATTGGTCTCTGCGTTTCCCGTCAGCGCCACGAAAGCCTGCGTGCTGCGTATTCCCTCCTCGTTGAGCAGCGGGATGTCGCGTCCGTCGCCATGGATGACGAGTGTCTTGTTCTCGTCGAGTATTTCGTTGAGGTACTCACACCGTGCCTCGTCCTTCTCGATGATTTTGCACTCCATGTATTCGGGCATTTTCTTCACGGCTCTCACGGCCGTGCGTCCTCCGCCCATAATCATCACGTTCTTCACGTCCACATAGTGCTCCTTGCCCACTATTTTTCGGATGTAGGGAATATAGTTGCGAGTGGTCATGAAGTAAGCCAGGTCGTAGAGTTTCAGCTCGTCGTTACCGCCGGGGATGATGGTTTCGTCGCCTCGCTTGATGGCCACTACGTGGTAGGGGTCGTTGGGTCCGCTGATGTCCTTGAGCGGCTGGTTCAGTATCTCGCAGGTCTGTCGCAGCTTGATGCCGAGCATTACCAGGGCGCCGTCGTGCACGTCCCATCGCTGTCTCACCCAACTCATCTTCAGTCCGTTGTTGATGTCGACAGCGGCGAGCATCTCTGGATATATCAGCTTGCTGATGCCCAGTCCCTGGAAAAACTCCTGTGCCTGCGGATCCATGTATTCGGGGTTGTCCACGCGTGCCACCGTTCGCTTGGCTCCCAGGTTTTTCGCCAGGATGCTGGCAGTGATATTGGTGCTCTCCAATGGTGTGACAGCGATGAAGAGGTCGGCGACTGCCGTTCCCGCATCTCGCAATATCTTCAGGCTCGTAGGCTTTCCCACCATGGTGAGCAGGTCGCAGTCGGAGCCGATGCTTGCCAGCCGCTCCTCGCTCTCGTCGATGAGTGTTATCTCCTCGTTGCTGCGTGACAGGAGTCTCGCCAGATGCGTTCCGATGGCGTATGCGCCAGCAATGATGATTTTCATTCTTTTATAATAGCTTTTTTGATTGATTTCTTATCCATGTGTACGATTTCTCTGAGCTGTGCTATCGTGCCGTGTTCCACAAACTCGTCGGGCAGTCCCATGCGGATGACGTGAGGATGATAGTCGTGGTCGCTCATCCATTCCAGGACGGCAGAGCCGAAGCCACCCATGCGCACGCCGTCCTCGATGGTTACGATGCGGTTGAATCTGCTACCTATCTCGTGGAGCAGTTTCTCGTCGAGCGGTTTCAGGAATCGCATGTCGTAGTGGGCCACGCTCAGTCCCTCCGTCTCTTTCTCCACTTCGGCTATGGCCTCGGCAGCATCGTTTCCGATAGGTCCGAGGGTGAGCACAGCCACGTCAGTTCCTTCCTTCAGTTTTCTGCCCGTTCCGGTCACGATTTCCTGCATGGGGTTTCGCCAGTCGGTGAGCACACCGTTGCCTCTGGGGTAGCGTATCACGTAGCAACCGTGGTGGGGCAACTGGGCCGAGTACATCAGGTTGCGCAGCTCGTGCTCGTTCATAGGCGATGCGATGGTGAGGTGGGGCACAGGCCGCAGCGCCGCCAGGTCGAAGGCCCCGTGGTGTGTGGGGCCGTCCTCGCCCACGAGTCCAGCCCTGTCAAGACACAGCACCACGGGCAGACTGAGCAGCGCCATGTCGTGTATGATGTTGTCGTAGGCTCGCTGTGCGAACGAGCTGTATATGTTGCAGAACGGCATGAGTCCGTCCTTTGCCATTCCTGCCGAGAAGGTGACGGCGTGTCCTTCGGCTATGCCCACGTCGAACACTCTGTCGGGCATCTGCTTCATCATGATGCTCATGGAGCATCCGGTGGGCATGGCGGGCGTTACACCCACGATGTTGTGGTTCTGCCGTGCCAGTTCGAGCAGGGTGTTTCCGAAGACGTCCTGATATTTGGGCGGCTGGTTGTTGGTGTCGCTCACTAATCGCTCGCCCGTCTCGGGATCAAACTTTCCTGGTGCGTGCCAGATGGTGGCGCTTTTCTCTGCAGGCTCGTAGCCCTTGCCCTTGGTGGTGTGCAGGTGGAGCAACTTGGGGCCTTTCATGTCCTTGAGTTGTCGCAGCACGCGCACCACTTCGCGTATGTCGTGTCCGTCGAAGGGTCCGAAGTACCGTATGTTCATTCCCTCGAAGATGTTCTGCTGGTGGCTCAGTGCCGACTTCAGCGCGTTGTTCAGTCTCAGTATTCCCTTTCGCCTGTCATCGTTGAGGTAGCCTTTCGAGTGCAGCCATTGCGAGGCCTTGAACCTCAGTCGGTTGTAGGTATCGTTGGTGTCGAGGTTGAGCAGGTATTTCTCCATACCTCCCACGGCCCGGTCGATACTCATATCGTTGTCGTTGAGTATGATGAGCAGGTCGTTGGGCGTGCTCGATACGTTGTTGATTCCCTCGAAGGCGAGTCCTCCGCTCATGGCTCCGTCGCCTATCACTGCCACTACGTGCCTGTCGTTCTCCCCCTTCTGCTTGGCGGCCACGGCCATGCCGAGCGCCGCCGAAATCGAGTTGCTGGCGTGCCCGCAGGCAAAGGTGTCGTATTCGCTCTCTAAGGGAGTGGGGAAGGGGCGTATGCCGTGCAGCCTTCGGTTGGTGCAGAAGGCGTCGCGCCGCCCGGTCAGTATCTTGTGGCCATAGGCTTGATGGCCCACGTCCCACACGATGCGGTCGTAGGGTGTATTATATATATAATGTAGGGCTACGGTGATTTCGACGACACCCAGCGAGGAGGCGAAATGTCCGGGGTTGACCGCCACCTCTTCGATGATGTCCTCGCGCAGTTCCCTGCAGAGTTCCGGCAGCTCGTCGATGCTCAGCTTGCGCAGGTCTTCGGGATACTTGATGTTGCTTAAAAGGCTAAACTTCTCTTTGTCCATGTCTTCATCTCATGAATAACCATGCAAAGGTAGTATTTTTTTTTCAGTATATGTCATTTTTGTCCGATTTATTTCTGTTTTCCCACATTTTCTTCGTATATTTGCATCCCGACAAATCAATAATATCACAACATAATGAGAAAAAACATCTTCCTTTTAGGAGCCTTGCTGGCCGTTTCAACCGCCACGATGGCTCAGACCAAGCAGGGAGGCATCTCGGCGCAGATGCTCTCGCAGATCGAGAAAATGCAGAAGACATCGGCTGCCGACAAGGCGCTCTTCAATGCCATCGCTGCCAACAGTATCGACGACTTGGTGAAGAATCGTGCCAATGCCGGTCCTGTTGACACTCACTTCAGCGTGGAGACTCCCGCGCAGCGTATCCACAACCAGAAGAGCTCTGGCCGTTGCTGGATGTTCAGCGGCATGAACGTGCTGCGTGCCAACTTCGCCAAGGCTCATGCCGACTCCCTGACAGTGGAGTTCTCGCAGGACTATCTCTTCTTCTACGACCAGTTGGAGAAGGCCAACCTCATGCTTCAGGGCGTCATCGACCATGCACGCAAGTCCATCGAGGACCCTCAGGTGCAGTTCTTCTTTAAGAGTCCGCTCAACGACGGCGGAACCTTCTGCGGCGTAGCCGACCTGGCAGCCAAGTACGGACTGGTGCCTATGAGCGTGATGCCCGAGACCTATTCGAGCGAGAATACCAACAAGATGAGCCGTCTCGTGGCAAGCAAGCTGCGTGAGTACGGACTGGAGCTTCGCCGCATGGCTGCTGCAGGCAAGAACGCCAAGCAGATAGCGGCCCGCAAGACCGAGATGCTCGCCACCGTCTATCACATGCTATGCCTCACCCTGGGCGAGCCTGTCAAGGAGTTCAGCTACGCTTTCCGCAACAAGGACGGCAAGCAGATGGGCGAGGCGAAAACCTATACTCCCAAGAGCTTCTACGACGCCACCGTGGGCAAGGAACTCAACGGCACCTTCATCATGGTGATGAACGACCCACGCCGCCCCTACCACAAGACCTACGAGGTGGAGTACGACCGCCACACCTACGACGGCCACAACTGGAAATATCTCAACCTGCCTATGGACGAGATTGCCAGCCTCGCCATCGCCTCGCTCAAGGACGGTCGCAAGATGTACTCCAGCTACGATGTGGGCAAGCAGTTCGACCGCAAGCGCGGTTATCTCGACCTCGACAACTATGATTATGCCTCGCTCTTCGGTACCACGTTCCCTATGAACAAGGCCGAGCGCATCAGCACCTTCGACAGCGGTTCTACCCACGCCATGACGCTCACCGCCGTCGACCTCGACGCCAATGGCAAGCCGCTGAAGTGGAAGGTGGAGAACAGCTGGGGCGCCGACAACGGACAGAAGGGCTGTCTCATCATGACCAACCGCTGGTTCAATGAGTACATGTTCCGCCTCGTGGTCGACAAGCAGTATGTTCCTGCCCAGCTCCTCAAGGAGTTCGACCAGAAGCCAGTGATGCTTACAGCCGACGATCCTCTCTTCCAGTTAGAAGACTAATCATCTCAAATTACTCAACTTTCGTACTTACGGAAGTTGAGTAATTTTTTTTATCATCACTTTTATTCTTTTTTGAATAATTTTCGTACCTTTGCCCCAAAAATAGAGAATATCATGCAAGAAATGAAGACCCGCGAGCGCATCATCGCTCTTGTCAATAAGGAAGTAGTTCCCGCCATCGGCTGCACCGAACCGATGGCTGTGGCGTTGTGTACGGCCAAGGCAGCCACTCTGTTGGGCAAGCGTCCCGACAGTATTGAGGTGCTGCTCAGCCCCAATATGCTCAAGAATGCCATGGGCGTGGGCATTCCCGGCACCGGAATGATCGGCCTGCCCATCGCTGTAGCCTTGGGTGCCCTTATCGGCAAGCCCGAATATGAGCTCGAAGTGCTCAAAGACCTCACCCCCGAAGCTCTGCAGCAGGGCAAGCGCTACATCGAGGATGCTGACATTGACATCAAGCTGAAGCAGGGCATCGTCGAGAAACTCTACATCGAGGTTGTCTGTCATTCGGGTAAAGACCAGGCTGCCGCCATCATCGCGGGCAGCCACACCCACTTTGTCTTTGCCGAGCGCAACGACGAGGTGGTGCTCGACGAGCGACAGCCCGGAGGCGCCGATGAGGACGACACCGACATACAACTTTCCATGCGCATGGTCTACGACTTCGCCATGACAGCTCCCCTCGACGAGATCAGCTTCATTCTGAAGACCAAGGAGTACAACATGCGGGCAGCCGAGCTCTCCATCAAGGGCAACTACGGCCATTGCTTAGGCAAGACCATGGACCGTCCCATGAGTCACGGCATCTTCGGCAACAGCATCTTCTCGCACATCATCTCGCGCACCGCATCGGCATGCGACGCCCGTATGGGAGGAGCCATGATTCCCGTGATGAGCAACAGCGGCAGCGGCAACCAGGGCATCTGTGCCACCAATCCTGTTGCCGTCTATGCCCTCGAGAACGAGAACACCGAGGAAGAGCTCATACGTGCCCTCATGCTCAGCCATCTCACCGCCATCTACATCAAGCAGAGCCTCGGCAAGCTGTCGGCACTGTGCGGCTGCGTGGTGGCGTCCATAGGCAGCAGTTGCGGTATCACCTATCTCATGGGCGGTGACTATCAGCGCATCTGCAACTCGGTGAAGAATATGGTGGCCAACCTTACGGGCATGATCTGCGACGGAGCCAAGCCCAGTTGTTCGCTTAAGATTTCGTCGGGAGTCAGCACCGCTCTGCTCTCCTCGCTGCTCGCCATGGAGGGTCGTTGTGTCACTTCTGCCGAGGGCATCGTCGACGACGATGTAGATCGCTGCATCCACAACCTCACCTCCATCGGTGCCGATGCCATGCGTATCACCGACGACATGGTGCTCAACATCATGACTCATAAGTAACTCTTTGCAGAAGATAAGCTGCATCTCAGCAAAATATTCAAGCAAGCTTGATATTCTGCATTCGATTTGCATTTTCTTGCACCGTCTACCAATGAAAGTGCTCAGGGAGCCTCGCAGGGGGCATCTATTACGACCAAGGGCGGTCACAATAGACGGCAGGCGCCGGTCATCTATTAAGACCCAAAAGGGGCACTATCGGGCAGCTGACAAAGTATTAAACTATCATTTACACAACTTCTGTAAATCTACTACTTTTTCCTGAACATTCCAAGAAAAAGAGAAAAAAGTGTAAGCGTAAACAAAGATTAATGCTTCAATGTGTTGGGGGGCATAGGAATTTGAGTGAAGTGTTGTGGGTTGTGCTGCGAAAGTCTGATAAGCAGGGGCTAATGAGTAAACGAAAAAAGGAAGAGAACATGGAGGCTCTCTTCCCTTTGGGTTTCATGTTCCTTGCCGATGGGCAGGGGGAACAGAATATTTGCTGAAAACACTCTTACACGAGTGTGGCAACAATTTCCTCGCGAGTGCCGGGGAGCATGTCGATGACTGGAATCTCGGGCATGGTGTAGCAGCCTGGCTGCAGACGGAAGGTGGCGCGAGCCACGTTGACCAATACCTGAGCAGTGAGAGCAGGGTTGTTGATGCTCATGTTGAACTCGAAACGCTGGTTCTGAGTCTTGCCCGAAACGCCCTTGCGAACGAGGTTCACACCATGGCCCATGTCCTTGACATCATCGACTGAGGCTACAGCAAAGACGTGGGTCTCGTCGTGAGCGAAGTAAGGGTCGGCCTTAATCTCGGCAGTTACGTCCTCGAGCTTGGCGCCTTCCTCCAACTCTACGTACACCATGCGGCGGTGAATGCCCTCGCCCAATGGGATGGTGACAGAGAGAGCCTCCTTGACACCCTGCTTGCTGCGTACGCAAACAGAGTGGCCCATGCTCATACCAGGACCGAAGTTGGTATAGGTAAGACCCTTGGGAGCAAGGCTTTCCATGAGCACGCGCACTACTGAGTCAGAACCTGGATCCCAGCCAGCAGAGATGACGCTCACCTTGCCTGCCTTCTTGCAGTTTTCCATCTGGCTGGTACGATAGTCGAGGATGCCGGTATGGATATCGTAGCTGTCGACGGTGTTGATGCCGAGAGCCACTATCTTGGCAGAGTATTCTGGGCAGGAACGGGTAGGAGTGGCGAGGATGGCTACATCCACGTCCTTCAGCTTGGTGATGTCGTCTACTACATCATAATCAGCCAGTTCGGCTGGTTTGTTCTTGTCGCCCTGACGGCGTACGATGCCTGCAATCTCAAAATCGGGAGCTGCCTCGAGTGCCTCGACGGTGAACTTACCGATATTGCCGTAACCTACTACGGCTGCTCTAAATTTCTTCATTGTATTCTTTCTTTTATTTGTTGTTTGTTCAGTTTCCAGTTGCAAAAGTATACCTTTTATTCGAGAAAACAAACGTTTTAATAGTTTTTTAACTATAAGAACCGACAAATAGTTGTAAAATCATAGCTTTTAGGTATGTTTTTGTAGGATAGTGTAAGGATGGTGGGGTGAGAATACTTACAGATTGAAAGAAGGAGGGCAAATGCAGGAATTGAATTCTTGAGCTTCTCTAACTTCTTTTAATTTTCTCATTTGCAAAAGTGGAGCAAAAACATTTTCCCCCTCTTTGGCAATAATAGCGCCGAATGTGCGTTTATTATATAATCGTATGCGCATGGGCGCGATGACGAGAGATGTGAAATCATAAAATTATTAACGACAATCATGATTGAATATATACATGGCGACCTGACCGAGCTGACGCCGACACAGGCCGTTATCGAGACCGCGGGCGTGGGTTATGCGCTCAGTATCTCGCTCAACACATATACTGCCATACAGGGTAAGAGAGAGGTTAAACTGTACGTTCATGAAGTACTGGTGACAGGTGGAAGAGACGACTCGTTCACCCTCTATGGCTTTGCCTCGAAGCAGGAGCGAGAGCTTTACCGTCTTCTCATCACCGTATCGGGTGTGGGAGCCGGCACGGCGAGGATGATTCTCTCGTCGATGTCGCCACGCGAGCTGTGCAACGTTATCTCCACTGCCAATGAGGCGATGCTCAAGGGCGTGAAGGGCATAGGACTGAAGACAGCCCAGCGCATCATCATCGACCTGAAGGACAAGATCGTAAGCATGGGAATAGCCGAAGAGCTGCCTGCCAACGGAGGAAACGTGGACATGGTGAACAACGGCGTGAAGGACGAGGCGGTGAGCGCACTCACCATGCTCGGATTCTCGCCAGCGCCATCGTCCAAGGTGGTGGTCGACATCCTGAAGGAACAGCCCGACCTGAAGGTGGAACAGGTGATCAAGACGGCTCTGAAACGAATAAAATGACGAAAAAGAAGAAACGAGTGTAGATGTTGATAAGACGAAAATATAAATATGCCTTTCTGTTGATGGCATTGCTGATGGTCTCGGTCATCGGCAATGCCTTTGGCTTGTCGTACTGGCAGGACAACAGAACGCGGCAGCGAGCTGCACAGAACCGCAATGCCAGCGCAGCCAGTAGGAAGCAGACGGCTGCCACGACGAAAAAGGCTGCCACGGCAGCAGGAAAGCCCGGCATCACGGCCCAGCCCATCCTCGCCGACGAGGACACCATACCCGACTCGCTGCTGCACACACGATGGCCTGTACAGCGCACACAGCCCATCAGTACGGGCGACCTGTATCAGAGTCCGTTAGACCTGCAGCGCCCCGACAACATGAAATACCACGTGGAGTACAACGACACGCTGGACCGCTACGTCATCGGCAACAAGCTGGGCGGCGCATGGCTCTCGGCTCCCATCATGATGACGCCTGCCGAGTACATGGCATGGAGCGAGCTCAACGAGCGACGTGCCTACTACCGCAAGCAGAACGACGAGATATACAAGGCCAAGGGAAAGGAGAAATTTGACTTCACCGACATGCACTTCGACCTGGGACCTGCCGAGAAAATCTTCGGTCCCGGAGGCATCCGAGTGCGCACGCAGGGAACTGCCGAGCTGAAGTTTGGCATCAACAAGAAGAGTGTGGACAACCCCTCGCTGCCCATCCGCAACCGCAAGACCACGATGATGGAGTTTGATGAGAAGATCAACCTCAACGTCAACGGAAAGGTGGGCGACAAGGTGAACATGAACCTCAACTACAACACCGATGCCACCTTCGACTACGACGCGCAGAACATGAAGCTGAAGTACGACGGCAAGGAAGACGAGATCATCAAGCTCGTGGAGGCAGGCAACGTGTCGTTCCCCTCCAACTCGTCGCTCATCCGCGGTGCCAGCAGCCTCTTCGGTGTGCGCACCGATATGCAGTTTGGTAAACTGAAGTTGCAGACCGTCCTGTCGCAGAAGAAATCGTCGTCGAAGAGCGTGTCGTCGAAGGGAGGCGTGCAGCTCACACCCTTCGAGATCAATGTGGCCGACTATGAGGAGAACCGACATTTCTTCCTCTCGCGATACTTCCGCGACCACTACGACGCATGGATGCAGAAACTGCCCAACCTCACCACTGGCGTCACCATTAACCGAGTGGAGATTTGGGTAACCAACAAGACTGCCACCACCACCAACACCCGAAACATCATAGCCCTCACCGACCTGGGCGAGGCCTCGAATATAAGCAACCCCATGTGGGCGGCTTCAGGAACGGCCGTGCCCTCCAACAGAGCCAACAGCGAGTACGACGCCATGGTGAACCAGTATGCCGCAGCACGCGACATCGACCAGGCCGCCACCGTGCTCGAAGGAGCAGGACTGAAGGGCGGCGACGACTTCGAGAAGCTGGAGAGCGCCAGGCTGCTCTCCTCGTCGGAATATACGGTGAACACAGCCCTCGGCTACGTGTCGCTGAGGAGCGGACTGCAGACCGACCAGGTGCTGGCTGTGGCCTACGAGTACACCTACGGCGGTGTTACCTATCAGGTGGGCGAGTTCGCATCCGACATCACCGACACCCGACAGGGACTCTTCGTCAAGTCGCTCAAGAACGCCAGCAACAACCCGCAGCAGGGCAACTGGGACCTGATGATGAAGAACGTGTATTACCTTGCATCGCAGGTGGAGAAGGAGAAGTTCCGACTCGACGTGAAGTATCAGAGCGACTCTACGGGCGTCTACCTCAACTACATTCCCGAGGCGAAGGTGAAAGACCAGCCCATCATCAAGGTGCTGGGAGCCGACCGACTCGACAACAACAACAATCCCCACAGCAACGGCTACTACGACTACGTGGCTGGCTATACCGTATCGGAAGGACGCGTCTTCATCCCCAAGGCCGAGCCTTTCGGAAGCTATCTCTACACCTATCTCAAGGGCAAGGGCATCGCCGACGAGGTGGCGAAAAAGTACGCCTTCACCGAACTCTACGACAGCACCAAGACCGTGGCGAAGCAGATAGCCGAGAAGAACAAATTTCAACTTGTGGGACAGTTTCGCGGAACTTCCGCCAACGTCATCTCCTTAGGCGCATACAACGTGCCACAGGGTTCGGTGCTCGTCACGGCAGGAGGTGTGACCCTTACCGAAGGCTCCGACTACGCGGTGGACTACAATGCCGGTGAGGTGACTATCCTCAACCAGAGCATCATCGACGCTGGAACACCTGTCAACGTGTCGCTCGAGAGCAACACCGACTACGGACAGATGCGCAAAACCATGTTTGGCGTGAACTGGGAGTACGACTTCTCGAAGAACTTCCAAATCAGCGGAACCCTGCAGCACCTCACCGAACAGGCCCTCACCACCAAGGTGACCATGGGCGCAGAGCCTCTCAGAAACACCCTCGTGGGCTTCAACCTCAACTGGAAGCGCGAGAGCCAGTGGCTCACCAACATGCTCGACAAAATACCGTTCCTGCACCTCACGCAGCCATCCTACATCTCGTTCACAGGCGAGTTTGCCAAACTCTTTGCAGGACAGGCCAGCGGAACGCAGGACAACGCATCCTATCTCGACGACTTCGAGAACACCAAGAATACCATCGACGTCATGTCGCCCACATCGTGGGTGCTCTCCAGCGTGCCCTCGTCAAACTTCCGTCAGGACTACAACGACAAGACGGGGCTGACCAGCGGATTCCGACGCAGCCGTCTGGCTTGGTACACCATCGACCCGCTCTTCACACGACGGGGCAGCTCGCTCACACCAGGACACATCAAGAGCGACCTGGCACAGTTGTCCAACCACTATGTGCGTGAGGTCTATGTGCGCGAGCTCTTTCCACTGCGCCAGCAAAACTCCTACAGCGGAGCCACCAACACGCTGAGCGTGCTCAACCTCGCCTACTATCCTGCCGAGCCAGGTCCTTATAACTTCAACCCCGACCTGCAGCCCGACGGAACCCTCGCCATGCCACAGCAGAACTGGGGAGGCATGATGCGCAAACTCGACACCAACGACTTCGAGCAGGCCAACGTGGAGTACATCGAGTTCTGGATGCTCGACCCCTTCATCTACTCGCGCGAGCAGGCCGACGCTGCCCAGTATGGCGGCGACTTCTATATCAACCTCGGCGAGATAAGCGAGGACATCCTGCGCGACGGAAAGAAATTCTATGAGAGCGGAATGCCCGTGGACGGAACGTCAAACTTCACCTACACACAATGGGGAAAGATTCCCGCACAGAGCACCGTGACCTATGCCTTCGCCACCACGAAGGGAAGCCGCGCACTGCAGGACGTGGGATTCAACGGACTCAACGACGAGGAGGAACGCGACTACTACAAGAACGCCTATCTCAGCCAGATACAGGGCAAGGTGAACCAGGCGGTGTTTGACAGCATCTACAATGACCCTGCCCGCGACGACTACCACTACTACCGTGGCAGCGACTGGGACCAGATGAAGGCACCCATCCTGTACAGATACAAGTTTATCAACAACCCACAGGGCAACTCGCCCGACAGCGACAGCCGTACCGAGAGCTACGACACTTCCTACAAGTCGACGCCCGACGTGGAGGACATCAACCAGGACTTCACCCTCAACGAATACGAGAAATACTATCAGTATCACGTGAGCATACGACCCGAAGACCTGCAGGTGGGCTCCAACTTCATCGTCGACAAGCGAAGCTACACGCCCACACTGCGCGACGGCAGCAAGCCCACCGTCACCTGGTATCAGTTCCGCATTCCCGTAGACCAGTACGAGAAGAAGGAAGGCAACATCAACGACTTCTCCAGCATACGCTTCATGCGCATGTTCCTCACCAACTTCCGCAAGCCCATAGTGCTGCGTTTCGGCACACTCGACCTGGTAAGGGGCGAGTGGAGAACCTATGACCAGCTGCTGGGCGCTGCCAACAGCGGCACGCTCGAGGCCAGTGCGGTGAGCATAGAGGAGAATGCCGAGAAGACACCTGTCAACTACGTGCTGCCACCGGGCATACAGCGCGAGCAAGACCCCACGCAGCCACAGCTCGTCGAGGCCAACGAGCAGTCGCTCAGCCTCGTGGTCAAGAACCTGAGCACGGGCGAGGCCAAGGCGGTGTACAAGAACACCACCCTCGACCTGCGACAGTACAAGCGCATGCAGATGTTTGTTCACGCCAACGCCCTGGAACAGGACGTCACCTCGCTGCAGGACAACCAGGCTTCGGTGTTCATCCGTCTGGGAAGCGACTACAAGAACAACTACTACGAGTACGAAATACCGCTGAAGCTCACACCGGCACGCAACAACTACAGCCGATACAGCTACGAGGACTGCCGTGCCGTGTGGCCCGAGGAGAACATGCTCGACGTGGCGCTCACCGTCTTCACCGCACTCAAGAAGGCGCGCAACCAGGCCAAGTCGCAAGGCATGGCTTCCTTCTCGGCACCCTATTCGGCCTACGACTCCAACCATCCCAACAACAAGATCACCATCATGGGTAATCCTACACTCGGAGAGGTGAAAACCATGATGATAGGCGTGCGCAACAACGCCGGAGAAATCAAGAGTGTGGAGGTGTGGGTCAACGAGCTGCGTCTGCTCGATCACAACAGCAAGGGCGGATGGGCTGCCAACGGAAACCTCAATGTGCAGCTCTCTGACCTGGGAAGCGTCAACGCCACAGGTAAATATCAGAGCGAGGGATTCGGCGGTCTGGAGGACGGAGTGGCAAGCCGATCCACCGACACCTACAGCTCGTACAGCGTCACCACCAACCTCGAGCTCGGAAAGTTCTTCCCCGACAAGGCCAAGGTGAGCATACCTTTATATTACAGCATCACCAAGGAGAAGACCTCGCCCAAGTACAACCCGATGGACACCGACATGGAACTCAAGGACGCACTCGACGCGGCTGGATCGCGACACGAGCGCGACTCCATAGAGAGCATTGCCGTGACAAAGGTCACCAATACCAACTTCTCCATCTCCAACGCAAGGGTAGGAATCTCCACCAAGCGTCACCCCATGCCATACGACCCTGCCAACTTCTCCTTCTCCTACAGCCACTCGCACCAGCGAACTACGGGCGAGACCACCGTTTACGAGAAAGAGGACAACTGGCGTGGAGCGCTCGACTATTCGTGGACTCCGGTCTACAAGGCTTGGGAGCCGTTCAAGAAGATAAAGAACCGCAGCAAGTGGCTCGACATACTGAAGCGATTCGGACTGAACTGGCTGCCGCAGAATGTGGCGTTCAACACCGAGATGACGCGCAACTACTACGAGCTGCAGGAGCGCGACATGGAGTCGACAGAGAACACGCAGCTGCCGCTCTCGTTCAGCCAGCAGTTCCTCTGGAACAGAGAGTTCGCCGTGCGCTGGGACCTCACCAAGAACCTGCACGCCAACTTCCGAAGCGCTACACACGCACAGATAGAGGAGCCTTACACACCCGTCAACAAAGACCTCTATCCCGACCAGTATCATGCCTGGAAGGACTCGGTGTGGACAAGCATCAAGCACCTCGGTACACCGCTCGACTACAATCAGACGTTTACCGCATCCTATCAGTTGCCGCTCAACCTGCTGCCCGTATTCGACTGGGTGAACGCCGACGCCAACTACAACTCGACCTATTCCTGGAACAAGGGAACCGACGACGAGGACGGTAACAACTACGGAAACACCATCAACACCAACCGCGACGTGACACTCAACGGATCGTTCAACCTGGTGAAACTCTACAACCACGTGCCCTTTCTCAAAAAGGCCAACCAGCGCTTCGACCGCGAGCCGTCGAGATCGCAACTGCAGCGCAAGAAGCAGGATAAAGCCAAGCAGAGGCAGGAGGCACAGCGACAGAAACAGGAGTTGCAAAAGGTGAGAAAGGAAGCCGAGGCTGCCGGAAAAGACCCCGACGAGGCAGAGAGACAATGGCGGAGCAAGCAGAACAAGAAGGCAGAGCAGCAGAAGAAAGCACTGCCCAAGAATCGCCGTGCCTTCGAGAAGGAAGTGGTGCTCATGCCCGACACCATCATCAAGGTGAACCACGGCAAGAACAGCAAGCGACTCATCGTTACCGCCAAGACTGAGGACGGAAAGGTGATGAAACTGAAATACAAGAAGGTGAACGCCAACCAGATAAAACTCATCTCGAAGGTAGACACTGCCACCAAGGTGAAACTCACCGTGCTGCCGAAGGAACCGCTCGAGAACCAGGGCTGGTACAAGACCATGCAGGCTGTGGCACGCACGGCCATGATGGTGCGCAACATCAGCTTCACCTATCGCAACAACTATCAGCTCACGCTGCCAGGATTCCTGCCCACCATCGGCGACGCCTTCGGACAGACCAAACAGGGCGTACTCTCGCCAGGCCTCGACTTCGCCTTCGGTATGGTGGACGACAGCTATATAGACAAGGCACGACGCAACGACTGGCTCCTGGTGAACGACACCATCGCCACACCTGCTGCCAGCAGCACCACCAACGACCTGCAGCTGCGCATGACGCTCGAACCGGTGAGAAATCTAAAGATAGACCTCAACGCCTCGCGCACCAAGACTGTGCAGAAGAGCATGCAGTACATGTACGAGGGAACGCCCACCACGGAGAGCGGAACCTTCACCATGACTACCATCTCGATAGGCTCTGCCTTCGAGGGAATGGGCTCGGCAAGTAGCGGCTACAAGAGCAAGACTTTCGAAAAGTTTGTCAACTCGCTCGAGTCTTACCGCAACAAGGTGGAGGCGCGTTATGCCGACGCAGTCTATCCGGCAGGGTCGGCTCTGGCTGGAGGCAAGTTTGATGCTTCGCGCACGCCTGTCAACAAGTACAGCGGCGACGTGATGATTCCGGCGTTCCTTGATGCCTATACCAGCATGGGAGGCTCGTCGCTCTCGCTCTTCCCCGCACTCAGCCGTCTGCTGCCCAACTGGACTGTCCGTTACAGCGGACTGGGCAAGTTGCCCTGGCTGCGCGACCACTTCAAGAGCATCAACATCAACCACTCCTATAAGAGCATCTTCGCCATAGGAAGCTACAACACCTACAGCACCTTCCAGGAGTATATGAACGGAATAGGCTTCATCGACGACACGGCGACAGGCAGTGTCACACCGAGCAGTATGTTCAATATCTCGCAGGTAAGCATCAACGAGTCGTTCTCGCCACTCATGGGTGTCGACATGACGTTCAACAACAATATGACGCTCAAGGCTGAGTATCGTCAGACGCGCGTGCTGAGTCTCAGCATGACGAGTGTGCAGGTGAACGAGGCGCTCAGCAAGGACTGGGTCGTAGGAATGGGCTATCGTCTCAACAACCTCAGCCTTTTCGGTAGGGGAAAGCGAGCCATCAAGTCGAAGGGAAAGAACAAGAATCAGAGCGACGCGGCCGCCAGCAACCGCAACTCTGGAACCAACCAGAACCTCAACCTGCGTCTTGATTTCAGCTTCCGCCGTCAGGCTGCCATCGTGCGCGACATAGCCTCTATGGTGAGCAGTGCCAGCAGCGGAAACAAGGCGCTCAAGCTGAGTTTCTCGGCCGATTACACCCTCAACCGGCTCCTCACCATGAGTTTCTATTACGACCGTCAGACCAACACTCCTCTGCTCTCGAGCAGCAGTTATCCCACCACCACGCAGGACTTCGGTCTGAGTGTCAAGTTCTCGCTGACGAGATAAGGATGTTTCGGGAAGATAGTGAAGTGTAAGAATAGGGGCGAGACTGCTAAGTGCAGTTCGCCCCTATATATATATTGTTCTTAAGTAATTCAAGTTTCGCAAGTAAGCCCCACACGCCCTGAAAGGGCAGAAGCTCTTAGCCCAGGGCATCGCCCTGGGTTGTTTGGGGCGGTAACCTGTCGCCCTGTAAGGGCAAAAGCTTTAAAACTCCAGGCAATATATAAAGCTGTTGCCCTTACAGGGCGCATTGCTGATTGCCATTATACCCAGGGCGATGCCCTGGGCTAAGAGCTTTTGGGCCTTCAGCCCGTACTTGAACCACATGCGAAACTTCAGTTAAGTAACTTCTCTAACTTCCCCGAGCAGCTTCGGCTCCTCAGCTTATTTCTTGTCGTAGGCGTGGACGGGATAGTCGATGGTGTAGTGGAGACCACGGCTCTCTTTGCGCTCTATCGCCATGCGGGTGATGAGATAACCCACGTTGATCATGTTGCGAAGCTCGCATAGCTCCTTGCTTACCTTGACACGCTTGAAGAGGTTCTCGGTCTCCTCGTACAGCAGGTCGAGTCGGTCCCAGGCACGTTTCAGTCGGAGGTCGCTGCGCACGATGCCCACGTAGTTGCTCATGCATTCGCCCACTTCCTTGACGCTCTGTGTGATGAGCACTTTCTCCTCGTTGGTCAGTGTTCCCTCATCGTTCCATGCAGGCACCTTTTCGTTGAAGTCGTACTCGTCGACATGCTCGATGCTGTGCTTGGCAGCTGTGTCGGCATAGACCACAGCCTCGATGAGCGAGTTGCTTGCCAGACGGTTGCCGCCGTGCAGACCCGTGCACGAACATTCGCCCAGAGCATACAGGCGGTTGATGCTCGAACAGCCGTTGAGGTCGACCTTGATGCCGCCGCACATATAGTGGGCTGCCGGACGTACGGGAATGTAGTCTTTGGTGATGTCGATGCCGATGCTCAGGCACTTGGCATAGATATTGGGGAAGTGGTGCTTGGTCTCTTCGGGATTCTTGTGAGTGACGTCGAGGCATACGTGGTCGAGTCCGTGCTTCTTCATTTCCTTGTCGATGGCGCGTGCCACGATGTCGCGTGGAGCCAGACTCAGTCGCTCGTCGTATTTCTCCATGAAGCTCTCGCCGTTGGGCAGGCGCAGGATGCCGCCATAGCCACGCATGGCTTCGGTGATGAGGAAGGCAGGATGAGTCTCGCCTGGGTGGAAGAGGGCTGTGGGGTGGAACTGTACGAACTCCATGTCGGCCACTGTTCCCTTGGCACGATAGACCATAGCCTCGCCGTCGCCCGTGGCGATCACGGGGTTGGTAGTGGTCTGATAGACAGCTCCGCAGCCGCCTGTGCACATCACTGTCACCTTGCTCAGATAGGTGTCCACCTTCTGGGTCTCGGGGTTGAGTACATAGGCTCCGTAGCAGTTGATGTAAGGAGTGCGACGTGTGACGCGTGCGCCTAAGTGGTGCTGTGTGATAATCTCGACAGCGAAATGATTTTCCTTGATGTCGATGTCAGGATTGTTGCGCACGGCTTCCATCAGTCCGCGCTGAATCTCGGCTCCCGTGTCGTCGGCATGGTGCAGGATGCGGAACTCGCTGTGTCCTCCCTCGCGGTGAAGGTCGAACTTGCCGTCCTGCTGCTTGTCGAAGTTGACACCCCACTGCACCAGTTCCTTGATCTGTTCGGGTGCCTTGGTGACAACCTGCTGCACGGCTTTGTAGTCGCTGATGTAGTCGCCAGCAATCATTGTATCCTGGATGTGTTTGTCGAAGTTGTCCACTTCGAGGTTGGTGACTGAGGCGACGCCTCCCTGTGCGAATGATGTGTTGGCTTCGTCGAGCGATGTCTTGCAGATCATGCACACTTTACCTTTCTGCGCTCTGGCCACTTTCAGGGCGTAACTCATACCGGCAACTCCTGCACCGATAATCAGAAAATCATACTTATAAACCATTGAGTTTACTTTAAACTAATTTAATGGATTTTATCCTAATTGTTTGCAAAAGTAATAATTTATCTTTAAAGTGAGCATTAAAAGCCATATTTTTTGTAATTTTGCAGTGTTTTTTTGTAGAAAATGATAATGAGAGACAGAACATTTCATAAGCGTATCACGCTTCCTGTGCGTTTGGGCATGGGGCTTTTCACGGCTTTGGTCGTATATTTCTTTTGGGTCAAGACGGCTATTCTGGGCATCTTGGTGGCTATAGTCATCGTGGGAATGATAGAGCGCATTCTGCATACCACGTACACCATCCGCCGTGTGAAACCCATCGACCGCGACGAGGAGATGGACTTCCTTATCATCGACGAGGGACGTTTCTCCACGAACCGCAATGTGCCGTTGTGCGATGTGGTGAGGGTGGAGAGCATACGGTGCTTCTTCGGTCTCGACCACTGCCTGCTCATCGAATACGGAGCCGGACACATGGTGACGGTTCAGCCCGACAACGAGGAGGGAATGAAAAAGGCAATAGCGGAGAGAATTGGGGAAAGTTAATTTGGAAGTTTTTTGGGGAGTTAAGGAGTTAAGAAGTTAAGGAGTTAAGACAACGGCTTTTGTGGAGTTGGAATTTAACGTGAAACATTTCCTCAAGGCATTTGTCTTCACTCCTCAGCGACCGCAGGGAGCGATAACTCCTTAACTGAAGTTTCGCATGTGGTTCAAGTACGGGCTGAAGGCCCAAAAGCTCC
>OGDF01000584.1_pt1 | contig 57062 bp, 49 predicted proteins | sample 1570141 | NCBI WGS metagenome assembly OGDF01 (sample SAMEA4370581, study PRJEB24528) | human gut metagenome
TCCTCAGCTGCTGGTTTTCTTCGGCGATATTCAGAGATTCTTCCGGGCTGCGTTCACCGCATCCGATGTCCAGCTCTGCTGTTTTTACCTTTTGTATCCAGCCGTACAGCGTGTTGACAGGAATTTGCAGCTCCTCTGCTGCTGCTTTTGCTGATCCAAGGTTTTTGGCTAACCTGACCGCCTGCTCTTTGTATTCCTCGTCGTATTCTCTCTTCTTTGACATCTTCGTATCCTCCGTTTTTCCTTTTTTCTATTTTATTCCCTTGTGGCTTATGTGTCAAGTTTTATTATACAGGATCACTCCGCCGAATCGGACACGAAGTGAAAATACTCTGTCCATCTGAAAATATACACTGTGCCGATGACGAAAACGTATACAGAATAGGTTCTGTCAGCGTGAACAAAATATACAGCAGAGCAAGAATAGCACTGCGCATAGGTCAGGGCAATCTGCAAAAGCTGATAGACTGGAAGCCAGATATCATACACTCGCAGACTGAATTCATATCGTTTATCATGGCGAAAAAAATCGCGGCGGCAGTCGGCTGTCCGATAATTCATACCTATCACACGGTCTACGAGAATTACACCCACTATTTTTCACCAAGCATCGCACTCGGCAGAAAAACGGTAATAATGATGACAAAACGGATACTCAGCCACACCGCGGCAGTCATCGCTCCAAGCCGCAAAATCGAAAAAATGCTCACGGATTACGGCGTAGAACAGTCGATAAAGGTTGTTCTGAGCGGTCTGAGACTGGAAAAATTTTCCGAGAGCGTTTCTCACGAAACGATAGCTCATCTGAAATCAAGTCTCGGAATTTCGGAGACAAGCAGAGTGCTGATAACAGTAGGCAGAGCGGCAAAGGAGAAAAATATCGAGGAGCTTATCCGCTATTTCAAACGGCTGGATATGGAAAATACGGTGTTCCTGATAGTCGGCGGCGGACCTTATCTCAATTCTCTGAAAGAAACAGCAAAAGCGGAAAACATTTCCGACAGGGTGTTCTTTACAGGTCAGGTCGAACCGCAGAATGTCGCATTGTACTATAAGCTGGGCGATGTATTTATGAGTGCATCTCAAAGCGAAACTCAGGGACTTACCTATATAGAGGCGCTTGCAGGCGGTCTGCCTGCCGTATGTAGAAAGGACGCCTGCCTTGATGATGTTGTAACAAACGGTGAAAACGGCGGACAGTACACTGATTTTGATGAGTTTTCTCATCTTGTAAGAGAAATTCTCTCTAACGCTGAGTTTTACAAAAAGATGTCGGAAGATGCAGTAAAAACAGCTCAGAGATACTCCGCAAAAACCTTTGCCCAAAATATGGAATCAGTTTATACGGACGTACTGGAAAAGAGAAACCAAAATGAAATTACGAACACATTTTATAATTGCAAAAATTACGGCTGAATACATCGGCTTTTCGTTTCGGGAACAAACTGCATTTTGCATTGGTTCCCTGCTCCCTGACCTTTCGCCAATGTAGTTCGTACACACTCACTTCTATGCAAAATCAGGAGGATATGTGCAGAAAACTCTGAAACGTCTTTCAGGTAAAAGTTCGTTTGCCGCGCTGCTGACTTACGGTAAAATGGCGCATTATGTGAGTGATTTCTGCTGCTCCGTGCACTTCGGAGGAGAAATCGGAAATGTCCGCGAACACATTATATATGAACGCGCACTTAATTGCTACGCACTTAAAAATCAAGACCTGCTCAGAGCGGAATGCAGAGGCCCTATCAAGCGCGGCGACCTCGATTCCGTCCTGAACGAATACAGCCAAAGTCAGAAATACAATCCCTATACCGATCTTATCCTTGCGGTAAAAGCGTGCATCAGCGTATGCGAGAAAGCATATGCTATGAAAGAAGCTCCCGACAACGTTCAGACAAACAGCGCATTTACTGCATAATATCCGCAAAAATACTCTCTCGGAGGAAACGCTCTATGAACACCATAACAAACTTTGATTTCAGTATATTAAATTGGATACACGAACACATCACCTGTTCCTTCCTTGATTTCATCATGCCGAAAATTACACTTCTCGGCAATGGCGGAGCGATCTGGATAGCCTCAGCGGTCATCATGCTATTTTTCCGCAAGTCGCGAAAAACAGGCATAATGCTTGGAAGCGGTTTATGTTCGGGCGTACTTATCGGAAATATCCTGCTGAAAAATCTGGTCGCGAGAGACCGTCCATGCTGGATAAACAAATCTATCCAGCTCCTGATATCCGTCCCGCAGGACTACTCGTTTCCCTCGGGACACACAATGTCCTCTTTTATTGCAGCGACAATAATCATGCACTTCAACAAAAAGCTCGGCGCTGCTGCTTTTGTCCTTGCCGCTATGATCGCTTTCTCAAGGCTGTACCTTTATGTGCATTTCCCGACAGACGTTATGGCAGGAGCTTTGATAGGAATCGCTATCGGCTGCATTATCTGCAAAATATCCGATACGCTTTCAGCACGCCGATCATCCGCCAAGACTAACCAAAAACTGTCCGCATGAGAAATCGTGCGGACAAACAGGAAAGGATCACCTTTAAGGTGACCCTTTTGTTATGTACGGTCTGTTCAGAAACTGTCTGTAGAAAATAAAGCCCACGAAAGTGGTAACAACTTCCGTAACAGGGAAAGTAAGCCAGAAATAATTCAGACCAAAGCGCGAGAAAATAAATCCGAGCGGTACGAACAGCACCACGGTTCGCAGAACGGTAAGAGCCGAACTTTTGAGCGCCGAACCGATCGCCTGAAAGAAAACCGGAAAGATCAGCGAGGTCACAAGCGGAATAAAGCTTACTCCGATAGTCCTCAGCCCAACTGTTCCTATGCTGACCACAAGTTCATCAGACGTGAAAACCCTCAGCATAGGGGCAGGAATAAACTCAAAGCACAGAGTTCCGATAAACATAAGAGCCATACCGAAAAGTATCGCGGTTTTCATGGTCTGGCGACAGCGCGGAACTCTCCGTGCTGCATAGTTAAAGCTTACTATCGGCACTATGCAAGTCTGCATAGCTCCGAGCGGAATGAAGAAAATTGTCTGCCATTTATAGTAGATTCCCAACGCTGTTACAGCCTGATCAGAGAACCCAGAGAGTATCATGTTGAGTCCGAAAATGTAGAAAGTGTAGGCTGACTGCATAAGGATATTCGGTACTCCGAGCCTGAAAATCGTGAAGATCCTGCTGCGGTAGAGTTTTCTTGCAGGAGGTCGGCGCATTCCCCTTTTCATGACAACAAGCGCCGCCATTATCTGTCCTGCAACAGTTGCTATAGCCGAACCCGCAATTCCAAGGCGCGGAAATCCAAGCAGACCGAAGATAAGCAGCGGATCGAAAATAATATTGACCGCCGCACCGACTATCTGCGCGATCATGGGTGTTTTCATGTCGCCGTTTGCCTGTAGGATCTTCGTCCAGATACTCTCAAAGAAAACTCCCATGCTGAACACGCAAACTATACGACCGTAGGTTATCACGTCCGCGATTATCTCCGGTGAATCGGTGGACATTTTCGCATATGCAGGCATTATAAGCCACGTTATGACCGCAAATAGCAGCCACATCACGGCTGCAAGAGGAGTTCCGACACCTGCAAATTCTTCTGCCTCGTCTTTTTTCCCGATTCCGAGTCTCGCAGCCATTGCGGTGTTTATTCCGACGCCTGTTCCGACCGCGAGCGCTATCATCAAAAGCTGCAATGGATATATTATCGAAAGAGCGGTAAGTCCTGCGCCCGAAAATCTTCCCACAAAGAGACTGTCCACAATATTATAGAGCGCCTGTATCAGTTGCGCAAGCATTACAGGCGGTGCTATTTTTAGCAGTATACGCGAGATTTTTTCCTCGCCGAAAAACTGCGATTCATTAAAATTCTGCTTCATTTCTGTTTCCTCGATTCTTTCATCACCTATACATTATAGTACCGCAGCGGTAAAATGTCAAGAAAAAGGATATTTAGAACTTGTTCTCATTTTCAAACCTGCTCGCATAGTATGCAAACTGAACGCAAGCCGTTTATTTTTCCGCACTAAGCAGATGTTTATAGCTTCTGTCGATACCGATAGACCCGAGCGGAGCAGTTATCAGTATTGCAAGAACTGCCACCGACAGCACGATTTTTCCGCATGGCAGACCAAGTGACAGCGGCACCGAGCCAATAGCCGCCTGCACCGTTGCTTTTGGAAGATAGGCTATGACACAGAACAATCTTTCTTTCGCGCTGAGCTTTGTGCCGAGCATACAGATAAACACTCCCACCGCTCTGAAAGCAAGCGCAGCGAATATCATTAGTACCGCAGATATGCCTGCTGTGAGGGTGTATCTTACATCAACAGCAGCTCCGACAAGAACAAAAAGTACAACCTCTGCCGCGATCCACAGCTTGCCGAATTTTTCCGAAAGCCGCGCAGTTACCCGCTTTTCAGACTTCAGCTTTATCACGCAAGCCATTGCGACCACGGCAAGAAGTCCCGATACGGCAACATATGGCTTGGCAACCGTTTCAATGCTCATAAGAAGAAAAGCTATGCCAAGCATGATGATGACCTTTGTACTACTGCGAATTTTTCGGTTGTGTTTGTATGAGCTTTCAAACAGAAAATACACAGCCATTCCGACCAATGCTCCCATGATAACGCCAAGAACAATTGAGATTGGAATATTAAGGAAGTCCGCAGCATGGACTGTTCCGCCCTGAGCCATTGTAACAAAAGTCGAAAACAGAATGATAACAAAGATATCATCGCATGAAGCTCCGGCGAGTATCATCTGTGGTATGCTCTTATCCGTACCGTACTTCTCCTCTATCAGCCTGACCATTCTCGGGACAACAACAGCAGGAGATACTGCGCTGAGCACTGCCCCCATAACCGCCGCCTCAATGCGGTTCACTTCGAGCAGGAGAGGAGCAAATACCACATAGCCGACTATTTCGCAGCAGGCAGGCACAAATGACATCATTACAGCAGGTCTGCCGACTTTTTTCAGGTCTGACAGATCAAGGGACAGTCCCGCCTTTATAAGTATAATGATAAGCGCGATCTGCCGCAGTTCGGAAGATATTCCGAGTATGGAATCATCAAGCAGTCCGAGCACATAGGGGCTGACGACTATTCCTACTCCAAGCATACCGATAATTCGAGGCAAGCCTATCCTTTCAAAGACGGCAGCTGCAAAAAGTCCGGCAAGAAAAATAATTGCAAGCGACAATAACATAATAATTTCCTCCTTATGACATCTCCGCATAAAATTAAAAAAGCTGATAACTACTGCGTAAAAACACAGAAGTCATCAGCTTTATAAGGCGGTTCTGAAAGCCATTAAAGGCATTTCACGGGAGAACATCATTCCCGATATTTATTTGCTTGGAGTATTATATCACACCTTCTCGGAAAAGTCAACATCTCTGTCAGAAAAATTTTCCTTTCAAAACTCATGAATTTATAAGCAAACGTCTGAGCATGGACATATCCAGCGCATTAATTGTACTGTCCTGTGAAATATCGCCGTTTTTATAAGCAGTAAGCTCCCCCTGCCTGAGAAGATATTTCTGCATCATAACAGCGTCTGCAATCGAAACGATACCGTCATTGTTTACGTCACCAAGCAGCTTTTCTTCGCTGCCCAATCTGTACGACTTGACCGCAAGTGCGCCGGAAGTAGAAATATACACCGCATAGACTGTACCGTTTGAATAAGCGAAATCCGTTGAATTTGCCAGTTCAAGCGAAATACTGTTGCCGAGTTTTGCCCAATTTCCGCTGTCATAGGTATAAACAGCCAACTCAAATGGGTTCTGAGTGTTCACGCCTGTAAGAAGTTTATCCCCTGCTGTAAATGGTACGGCATCAAAACAGTTTCCATTGGTTTTCGGGAAAGCCGAGAAAGTCAGTTTTCCGTCTGAGTAACTGTACAGTCCCTCTGCGTCACCGGTTGCGGCAATGCTAACACCGTTGCCGTCGGCTACCGTCCTTACAGTCGAGCATGAACTTTCAGAGATCGTCACATTATCCCAAGCTGTACCGTTCCATACGGCAAGCTTTGGCTTACTGCCGTCATCAAGATCGCGATAAGCGGCGTATATTCCGTTTTTGTCTGCTGATATTGAAATGTTGCAGCCGTTTGAGCATATACTGCCAAGCTCCGTGATCTCATTTGTTTTGGTATCCAATATCGCCACACGGACTTCATAAGGATAATTGCCAACAGTATATGCCAAATATAGCTTACCGCCATATTCGGTCATATCGGTATACTGCGCCAAACTGCTGCCTGAAGCGATTTTTGACCAGCTTTTGGTCGAAGTATCGTATTTTATGAGGTTATACCTGAAATCAGCATCGTTATAAAGAACATACGGAACTCCACCCGAAGTCACAAGACGGGCATTGTAGAACTCTCCGCCCAAGGTAGAAGATATATTGCTCACGAGGTTCAGAGTTCCATTCTCGACTTTGTGGAGCTTCAGATCATTTGAAAATGAACCGCTTAAAATGTACGGATCTCCGTTTTCGCCCAATGCAATATCCGCCGACAGCACGCTGCTTACGGACGAAGTATCGGCTGCATTATGCCATAAGGTAAAATCATCGAGAGAGGCGAATTCAGCGTGGAATGTAAGCTCGTCACCGTTTATCGTTATATCACTCAGTTTTATTCCGCTGTTTGTGCCGTCGGAATAAACCAGTGCGCCGTCAGTAATGCCGTCTGAAAGATCAAGTGAGCCTACTTCCGTCTTTTTGCCCTCTCCCCCGTAATTTGACGAAAAAATATCACCGGCGCCGTCTCTCACACCTGTTTCGTCAGGACGAAAAACATAAACCTGATCTTTTTCCGTTGAACGGTTTCCTATGTATTCGGGATTTATTCGGTAAACTACCAGACCGCTGCCGTATATTTTTTCATCAAGCTCGTCCGAATACTTCGCGCTCTGCTGTCTGTATTCAACTGCAAAAAATTCGGTATCGGAGAGATCCGTCTTTAATATGTAAACTCTGTTTCCGCTGTCAGACGATGCAGGAGCAAGCGTATAGTCGCCGCTCTTGGTTATATTTGAAACAGTCAGCCAGCCCGAAATCGCAGCTCTCATGTAAGCAAGAGGATATTGCAGGTAAATCGAGTCATTTGCCATTATATCCCATTGTCCCACAGGGTTTCCCTCAGAACCTGCCTCGCGGTACAGATCGGGATAGCCTATGGAATGCATAAACTCATGGCAGAGTGCTCCGACATTTCCGAATATTTTGTTCTCAAAAAGAGAGTTGGTATTCTGAACATTTACAGCTCCTGCGTGTATTCCGTTTATCGGTATCTCGCTCTGTTTGAATGCGCAGGGCCAGAAAACTCCGTTACTGCCCTCTTTACTAGCATCAAATACGATGACGGTATTGTCAAGATAACCGTCATTGTTGCCGTCAAGAGGAATATCAGAGGGTATCTCGATATTTGTGAGAACTTCCGCAGCAGCCTGCTGAGAGTTCTGATAGCTTGATTCGGGCATCTGCATTACATACGGTATGATAGTTCCGTCTTTCAACTGCGGATAGTGAGACTCCACATTCATCTGACCATATGATATCTTATCGATATATCCCGCAAGCGAGATCACAGTGCTCCTGTCCTCGCACATATCCTGTATTTCCTGAACCCTGTCCTCCATGAAATTATAGCTGTCAGTGTCCTTAAACTGAGCAAAAACAACTATATTGTGAACCGTTTCCGTTGGCTTGGTTTCAGCCGATACGATCGGGATATGAATACTTGCAAGAGTACAGGCAATACCTGTAATTAATGCAGTCAGTTTAAATTTCAGCATATAAGCCACTCCTTACCGCTCCGATAGTTTTACGGAGCTTTTTTGTGCTGCATCAAAGCGCGCATCTATAGTCATATTATACCATACTTTCTCGTGCCCGTCAACTAAAAAGCGCACATTTTACAATTAGCACATATTTAGAAAGCCGAAAACCGCGAATCTCCTACCCTAAATACTTTTCCAAACACACAAGCTTAACATCTGGAATACCGTTGAATACACAATCTGTGATACCCACTTCCTCATATCCCAGCTTTTTATACATCTTCCGCGCGCTTTTATTTATCATATTTGTATCCATGCGCAGCTCGGCACAGCCTTGCTGTCTTGCATAATTTTCATAAAATGCCACAAAAACCTTGCCATAGCCTCTGCTTCTTTCAAGCGGATCAACCACAAGAGTGTGGAGAACCATAACTTCATTATCTTTCGCATCATGTTTCCACACTACATTTTTATATTTCTCGACCTAAACACTCCCAATCACAAAAATTTATTTTGAATTGCCAAACGCCGTATTTTGTGGTATAATATGAAAATAACCATACGAGAGGAAGAGAAAAATGGAAAAATTCAGCAAATGGGTGGCAATGTACGGAAACGCCATGTCAATTTCAGACCACAGAGTCGAAACTTACAGCAAAGATATTACTTTGCGTTATCCGATATACGCTCCGTTTAACGGAAATAAACTCAGATTTACATTTGACAATTTCTGCGGCACTGAAGCAATTACAATAACAAAAGCATACGCGGCGATCTCAGATAAAAACGGAAAAATAAAAAAAGAAACTGCTGTCATGATAACATTCGGAGGCAGTGAGAGTGTAACTATTGAAAAGGGTACGAAAACAGTCAGTGATGAAATTAGTCTTGAAGTAAAGCGCGGCGACATCATAAGCATAAGTTTTTACCTCGGAGATTTCACACTCATGCGCTCGTCAGTTGTTGCCATTGGAAGTCACTCGGGAGGATTTTACTCTGTCGGCGACTGCGTTTGCGATGAGGAATTTGACATGAACAAGTCGCGTAAAACTTCTGTTTACTACTTTTTAAGTGACATTGATATTCTGACCGAGGAGAAAAATCACGCGCTAATATGCTACGGCGATTCTATCACCGCTTAGAACTGGCCGGACGACTTGACCGACCGTCTTGACGAAATCGGCGTGACTAACCTGTCCGTAATAAGAAAAGCCGCAAGCGGTACAAGAATGCTCAGGCAGTATGATAACATCACTTACGAATCCTACGGTCTGAAGGGCAAAAACCGCGTTCCGAGAGAATGGGACGTTACGGGTGCGGACATGATAATAATACAGCAGGGGATCAACGACATAATCCACCCTGTCGGCATGGAAGTAAACAAATTCCGACCAATGAGCGACCTGCCTACCGTAAAAGAAATGACGGATATGCTTGAATGGTACATCAGTAACGCACGGAAGAAAAACTTCAAGGTATTCCTTGGCACTCTCCTGCCGATAAAAGGCTGGAGAACTTATGCTGATTTCCGCGAGGAAATGAAAAATCAATACAATGACTGGATAAGGACGTCTCCGCTTTCAGACGGCTGTATCGACTTCGATAAGGCTGTCCGCAGCGATGACGATAAAACTGCTTTCAGAGACGGGTATGACAGCGGCGATCACCTCCACCCCAGTGCTTCGGGCTATCAAAAAATGGCGGAGTGTATCCCCGAGGAAATACTCGCCAATTCACAGGAGAATATATGAACAATTTTGCTTTAGAGAAAAAGGACGAACACAAGGCGGTTCTTATAAGCGTAGATACGGGAGAGTTTGACGCAGAGCTGTCAATAGCCGAGCTTATGGAACTCGCCGAAACAGCAGGCGTAAAAACCGAGTTCTATGTGATACAGAAACGTCCCACATATGACAGCGCGACCTGTATAGGTGCGGGCAGGCTCAAAGATGTTGCTGAACAGGCTGAGATATCGGGAGTTGACCTCGCCATTTTCGACTGTGAGCTTACTGCAAACCAGACGAAAAACATCGAAAACATACTCGATATGCAGGTTATTGACAGAACCACGCTCATTCTCGATATTTTTGCTCAGCGTGCCATGACCAAAGAGGGCTGCATTCAGGTTGAACTTGCTCAGAACAAATACCGACTTGCTCACCTTGCAGGCCGTGGAATCGAGCTTTCAAGACTTGGCGGAGGAATCGGTACAAGAGGTCCGGGTGAATCAAAGCTTGAGACCGACAGGCGACATATAAGAAAACGTATTGAAATGCTGGAGAATCAGCTCAAAAAGCTTGAAAAGCGCCGAAAACTCCACCGTGAGCGCCGCCGAAAAGACAACATACTGACCGGTGCGATAGTGGGGTACACGAATGTCGGCAAGTCCACACTGCTCAATGCTCTGACAGACGCAGGAGTTCTGGCGGAAAACAAGCTTTTTGCGACGCTTGACATTACTTAGCGTATGCTCGAACTGCCTGACGGAAGAAGTATCATGCTCGTTGACACCGTGGGTCTAATAAGACGACTGCCGCACCAGCTTGTTGAAGCTTTCAAAAGCACTCTTGAAGAAGCTGCAAGCGCGGACATTATCATAAATATAGTTGACATCTCCGCCGAGGACGGTCTGGAGCAGGCAGAAGTCACCGACAGCCTTCTCAATGAGCTTGGCTGCGAGGGTATTCCCAAAATAACAGTCTACAACAAGTCGGACGCAGTAAAAGATCTTGAGTACATTCCGCTTGATGACAAGTCCGTTCTTATCTCAGCAAAGAACAAGACCGGCTTTGACGGACTCCTTGACTGTATTTCGCGAAATCTTCCCGAAACAGCCGTGCGCGGAAAGTTCCTTATCCCCTACGATAAAACTTCGCTCATCTGCTCTGTCCGAACCGAGGGAAAAGTTTTCGCGGAGGAATACACCGAAAACGGCACTCTCATAGAGGCGCTTGTTGACCGCAAACTGCTCCACCTTGTAAAAGAGTTTGAAGTTTCATAAAAGCGCATAGCCTGACTGCTTAACTCACAGTTTTCACATTCTTAACATAAGATATTCAGCTCCCTCATAATAACCGCACACATTAATTAAAGCCAATTTTAAGGAAACTTTGGTATAATACAATCTGTGACAACAATAATACACGCAATATGGAGGGCGCTATGAGAGGTATTAAAAGAAGCTGTGCGTTTTTACTGGCGCTGTGCATTATATTCACAGGCTGCGGCAAAAAAGCCGAGTCAAAGTCCGAAACATCTGAAACAAGCGAAACAACAACTGTTTCTGAAATCGAGACCACAACAAGTGAAACATCGGCAAAAACAGAAGGATCTGCAAGCTATGCGGACAAACTTTTCACGACTGACAAAGTTCACACTATCAATATCGAGCTTTCCGATGAGGGCTGGTCTGACCTTAAAGAGAATCCCAAGAGCAAGACGAAATATGAAGCCAACATAACCATTGACGGTGAAACTCTTGAAAATGTTTCGTTTGCAACCAAGGGCAATACAAGTCTTTCATCGGTAGCAGATGAGGAGGATTCCGACAGATACAGCTTTAAGGTAAACTTCGGAAAGTTCACGGACGGTCAGACATATTACGGACTTGACAAACTCTACCTGAATAACATATATGCGGACGCTACCTATATGAAAGACTATCTCAGCTACAGGATCTTCTCTGAGGCAGGCATTGAAAGTCCGCTGGTAAGCTATGTCAGTCTTACCGTAAACGGTGAAAATGCAGGTCTGTATATTGCAATAGAGGAGATCGGCGAATCTTACCTTGCGCGTACTGCCAACGGCGAGGGTGAGCTTTACAAGCCTGAGACCGAACAGCTTGATAATATTAACGGCGGAGACATGAAGCTTCCCGATAATATGCAGCAGCCTCCCGAAGAATTTGACGGAAGTGAAGCTCCAGAATCTCCGAGCGGTCAGCAGGGAGATAATTCGGACAGCACTTCATCAGAGGACGATCGCCGCGGAATGACTCCACCGAATGGCGGCGAAATGCCCGAAAAGCCGAACGGTCAGCAGTTTGACGGCGAAATGCCTCAAATGCCGGACGGAGCCGAACCTCCACAGGGCGGCGGATTCGGCAGCGCTGACAACGGAGCATCGCTTAAATACACCGATGATGACAAGGAAAGCTATTCCGATATCTTCGACAATTCAATAACAGATCCCGATGATTCCGCCGAGGAACGCGTAATTGCGACTCTGAAAAAGCTTTCGGAGGGAGATACAGAGGGTGCGCTCGATACTGACAGCGTTATAAGATATTTTGCGGCACACAATTTTGTGATGAATTATGACAGCTATACGGGAAATATGCTCCATAATTACTACCTTTACGAAAACAGCGGCAAGCTCTCAATGCTTCCGTGGGACTATAATCTCGCTTTCGGTGCTTTTATGAATCAAGGCGGAAAATCCGATGATTCAAGCGCTTTTGATTCAACAACAATTGTAAATTACGGAATTGATACACCCCTTTTCGGTGTTGAAAATTCAGACAGACCGATGTGGAGCTGGATCGCTGAGAATGACGAGTACCTTGAAGAGTATCACGAAGTATTCGGCGAACTTCTTGAAAATTACTTTGAATCAGGTGAATTTGAAACCGAAATTGAACAGCTCTATAATATGATCCTTCCGTATGTTGAACAGGACGCTACGGCATTCTATTCCGCTGACGAATTCAAAACGGCATACAGTACCCTTAAATCTTTCTGCCTTAAAAGAGCCGAGAGCATAAGGCTCCAGTTTGACGGAAAGCTTTCGGCGGATAGTTCCGAGCAGAATGACGGTGATAAGGTTGACGCTTCTGATATAAACATAGACGACATGGGAACTCAGAATTTCCGCGATATGAAACAGCCTGAATTTCTGACATCAGACTCAGCCGATGAGAACCAATAATTACCTGCCTGCTCAAAAGCATTGTGCTTGTGGGCAGGCTTTCTTATTACATAAAAAAGGACTCGCACATTCTGCGAGTCCTTTTTATTCAAGCTTAACTTTGTGCTGATTCCTCCAGTCACGAGGCGAAAGTCCGTAAACATTCTTGAACGCTCGGGAAAAGTGCAATTGATTCTCATACCCTACTGCGCTGCCGATATCCGCGATACTCATGGCGGTTATTTTCAAAAGCTCTGCCGCCTTTGCCATTCTGTATGTCAGTATGAACTCCTGCGGAGTCTTGCCTACCGCCTCTTTAAATATTTTTCCGAAATAGCTGCGGTTAAGCCCGCATTTTTCGGCAACGTGCTCTACACCTATATCATTCTGAAAGTTATGCTCAATATATTGTATAGCCTCATGGACGTAGAAATCCCTGAGTTTGCTTCCGGTCGTGATCTTTATCTCAGCAACTGAACGCACAAGATAATCCACAAACAGGTAGAGGTGTCCTATAATGTGGAACGGTGATGCTCCTGCATTATTGACGATATGCTGCATTTCAGCGAACATCTCCTCGCGCAGATCCTTGAATCTTGCGTGATAAACGGGACTGTTCTCGCTGAGCGATGACATCTCAAGCAGGCTCTTAACACGGAGTCCATCGAACTCTATCCATATATATTCCCAAGGATTGGCTGCATCAGCTATATAGGTATTTATCTGATTCGGGAAAATCATGAATCCCTGACTGCTCTTAATGTGATAAGTCTGAGTTTCGCCTTTTGAATCATCGGCAAGAAGAGTGCCTGTTCCAGAAATAACATAGTGAAAGAGAAAATGATTCCGCTTGGCAGGGCCGTATGAATGTGCGCTGTCGCACTGCTCTCTGCCGTATTGTATAAGTCCAAGATCTACAAAATTCTCGTTTGGAAAAATTGAAAACATTATGTCGCTCATTTTCGCGCCTCCCCTCATTTTTTCTATTATAACACGAAATATACCAAAATGCAATGTGTATTTATCTTTATCCGCTAAAAACTGCATTTTGGTATATTGTTCATGGAAACGTGCTATTTACTAATAGCATAATGGGTGTTATAATGTATACAATATAAAAAACGGAGTTAATTGCAGAGATTGACAAAAAATGTAAATCAATCAAAAATGAAATTATCCATACGGGAGGTATTCACTATGAAAAGCAGAAAACTTGTCGCTTTCACGACTTCTATCGCTGCGCTTGCATCTGCCTTTTCCATGACAGGCTGTTCAATGCAATCAAAAAGCGGAAAGACAGTTATTACCATGATTCAGTATAAGCCGGAGTCTGTAAAGGCTTTTGAGGCCATGGAGGAGCGCTTTAACGCTACTCATGACGATATAGAGCTTAAAATCGAGTCTCCTAACGAGGCGATGACTATTTTGAAAACCCGTCTCATCAAAGAGGATTACCCTGATATCATCGGTATCGGCGGTGATATCAACTACTCGAATTTCCTTGACGCGGAACTGTTCATGGACATATCCGACTTTGAGGGAGTTGACGATATCAAATCAGCTTATATGCAGATAGAGGAGGATCTCGAATTCATACCGCAGGACGGTGTGTACGCTCTCCCCTATGTTGCAAACGCAGCAGGAATCCTTTATAATAAGGAAATGTTCAGCGAAAACGGCTGGGAAATTCCTACAACATGGACGGAATTCACAGAGCTGTGCGATACCATAAGCGAGACTACCAACATTGATCCGCTTTATTTCGGATTTAAGGACACATGGACTACACTTGCACCGTGGAACGCCCTTGCAGTCGGACTTGCAGACTCGGACATCTGCTCACAGGTAAATGCAGGAAAAACAACATTTTCCGAGGGTTACAAGGAAGTCGCAGAAAAGATGAAGTCATTGCTCCAGTACGCCGAGCCTAACCCGTACGCTTACAGCTACAACGATGCCTGCACTGCTTTTGCAAGAGGCGAATCTGCAATGTACGTTATCGGAAGCTACGCTGTTCCTCAGATACTCTCGGTAAATCCGGACATGGAAATTGATTCTTTCCCGTTTCCGGCCAACGAAAATGAGGCTGACAACGTGCTCAATTCAGGCGTTGATCTACAGTTCTCGGTAATGAAAAAGTGCGAGAACAAGGAAGCCGCATATGAAGTTCTCCGTTTTCTCTACGAGGACGAGACTATCCAGATCTATCTTGACGACCAGAGTGCGATCCCTTGTAAGAAAGGCGATTTCACGCTCCCCTCAGTACTCGACGGTATGAAATCGTACATCGAGGCTGACAGAATGTCAGACTTCCACGATCACCACTACCCCAGTGAGATGAGCGTTGACGCTATGGTTCAGACTTATCTTATGGACACAAGCAGCAATGCCACAGAGACTTTCCTTTCAAAATTTGACAGCGAATGGAAACGCTACAACCGTGACCTTATAGAAAAGGTTAAAAAATATGAGGAGGGACAGAAATGAAAAAGCCAATGTCAAACCGCACCAAAACTTACATTCTGATGATTCTTCCTGCGCTTATCCTGTTTATCGCATTTAACACTATCCCACTTATCACAGGCGCGTTCTACAGCCTCACCAATTACCGCGGTTACGGCTCGTATGACTTTGTAGGTCTGAGAAACTTCAAGGATCTCTTTCAGGATTCACGAATCGGAAAATCTTACCTTTTCACCTTTAAATACGCTATCTGCGGAACTATACTTGTAAATGTTCTTTCGCTGATACTCGCCCTTGGCCTCAACAGCAAGATCAAATTCAAGAACACTCTGCGAGGTCTTTACTTCCTCCCGAATATTCTCGGTGGACTCGTAGTCGGCTATATTTTCAGCTTTATTTTTACCTACATTATCCCTACTGCGGCAAAGGCACTCGGGATTGACTTCCTCAGCAGCAGTATCCTCGCAAGCGAAAAATGGGCGTGGGTCGGAGTTCTTATCGTAGGTGTATGGCAGAGTGTGGCTATGAATACTATCATATACATCTCGGGATTGCAGACCATTCCCTCTGATATCTACGAAGCAAGTTCGATCGACGGTGCAAGCAAGTGGTACACATTCCGCAAGCTTACTCTCCCCCTCCTGCTCCCCTTTGTTTCGACCAATCTCATTCTCAGCACAAAGAATATGCTCATGGTATTCGATCAGATCATGGCTCTCACCAAGGGCGGCCCTGCGCAGAGCACAGAATCAATCTCCTACCTCATCTACAGAAACGGTATGGACGGCGGACAATTCGGCTTCCAGAGTGCTAATGCAGTCATATTCTTCGTTGTTATCGTTACTATCTCGGTGATCCAGCTTATTATAACTAACAGAAAGGAGCAGCAGTTATGAGTACCAATTCAGCAGTTATGCCGGCGGACAAGATCGGCAAAGGAAAAAAAGAAAAGTCAAACATTCTCGTTACGGTTCTGTTGCTTCTCGGCTGCATGATGATACTGTTTCCGCTTTACATGACTATCGTTATCGCGCTGAAATCCCCTTCCGAAATGACCAACGACGTTGCCGGAGCACTCAGTCTCCCGAAGTCGTTCAGTTTCAGCAATTTCCGTGAGGCAATGAAGGTCACAAACTTCTGGAGTTCACTCACAAACAGCATTATAATCACAGGCGCGTCTATCCTTATCTCGCTTGTTATCCACTCTATGGCAGGCTATGCTCTCGGCAGAGCAATGAACAGATTCAAAAAGTTCAAAGTAATTTACTACTACATTGTCAGCGGTATGTTCGTACCGTTTGCAATACTCATGATGCCGCTTGTTAAGGAAACTGCTACTATCGGTATTGACAATATGTTCGGCGTAATTGTTCTTTATGTTGTATTCTATATGCCCATGAACGTTATGCTCTACAGCGGCTATCTCAAGAATGTTCCACTTGCTATGGAAGAAGCTGCGGACATTGACGGAGCTTCTGCATGGAGAACCTACTGGACGATAATCTTCCCTATGATGAAGCCTATGCACGCTACAGTTGCTATCCTCACTGCTCTTGGAACATGGAATGACGTTATGACTCCTCTTGTTATCATGTCTGGTTCGGAAAAGACTACTCTCCCACTCGCTCAGCTCAATTTCCAGACTCAGTTCGGAACGAACTACAACCTTGCTTTCGCATCTTACCTGCTTGCTCTTATCCCGATCTTGATCTTCTACATTCTCTGTCAGAAGCACATTATCGGCGGCGTTGCAAACGGTGCGGTCAAGGGATAATTAAGAATTTTTCACACACATACCTCTCTTATGCAGCAGTATGGGCATTTCGCCCGTACTGCTGTAAGCACAATAATTGGAAAAGGTGATTTTATGGCTATATACATCAATGAAGAAAGCAGAGTTTTCAGACTTGTTACCGAGAATTCCGAGTATCAGCTCCACGCAGACGAGCTGGGAGTTCTCCGTCATCTTTGGTATGGCAAAAAGGTCGATACCGATATGTCCTACCTGCTCGATTATCCCGATGTGGGATTCTCGGGTAATCCCTATGATGCAGGCGACAAGCGCACTTACTCGCTCAATACTCAGCCTCTTGAATATCCGTGCGAAGGCGTGGGAGACTTCCGCGTTTCGGCTGTATCGGTCGTTCACTCCGACGGCAGCAATGCACTCGACCTGCGCTACAAGGGTCATAAGCTGAGCAAGGGAAAATACAGCATAAGCGGTCTCCCTGCAGTTTATGCCGATGACAGCGACGCAGAAACTCTTGAGATATTTCTCCGTGACACCTCGACAGAAACAGAAGTAACACTCCGCTACGGAGTTATTTCCAAGTACGATATTATTACAAGAAGCGCAGTTGTAAAGAACTGCGGAGATTCTCCCATAAAAATCGAAAAGGCGGCAAGTCTCTGTCTTGATATTCCACACGGTGAATGGGAGTGGGTACATTTTCACGGCAGACACGCCATGGAACGCCTTATGGAAAGAGTTCCCCTATTTCACGGAGTACAGGAAATTTCAAGCAGCCGCGGAACTTCAAGTCATCAGCAGAACCCGTCAGTTATTCTCTGTTCACCTGACTGCACCGAACAAAACGGCGAATGCATAGGCGCATTCTTCATGTACAGCGGCGGATTCAAGATCCAGACTGAATTTGAACAGATGGATCAGGTGCGTCTTGTAATGGGCCTCGATCCTGAAACATTTGAATGGACTCTCGAAAAAAATGAGACATTTGAAACTCCTGAAGCTGTCATGACATTCAGCGCGAACGGTTTTGCAAAAATGAGCCACAATTTTCACAAAATTATCCGCGAAAACATATGCCGCGGAAAATATCAGCTTGCCGAACGCCCTGTGCTCATCAACAACTGGGAAGCCACCTACTTTGACTTCAACGAGAAAAAAATACTGAAAATTGCTAAAAGCGCGGCAAAACTCGGAGTTGATATGCTCGTGCTTGACGATGGCTGGTTCGGAAAACGCAACTCTGACACTTCGGGACTCGGTGACTGGTTCGTGAATGAGAATAAGCTCAAAGGCGGTCTCTCTATGCTTGCGGACAAGATAAATGACCTCGGTATGAAACTGGGTATCTGGTTCGAGCCTGAAATGGTTTCGGAGGACAGCCACCTATACCGTGCTCACCCTGATTGGGCAATTGCAATTCCCGACAGAAAACCGATGCGCGGACGTTTTCAGCTTGTCCTTGATATGTCGCGCCGTGAGGTTCAGGATTATCTTTTCGGTGCGATAAGCAATATTCTCGACAATGCAAATATTTCTTATGTAAAGTGGGACATGAACCGCAGCATAAGTGACCTTTACTCTCATGTGCTCCCCGCAGAAAGGCAGGGCGAGCTTTCACACCGCTATGTCCTTGGACTCTACTCTCTTCTTGAACGTCTCATTCAGAAATACCCCAATGTTCTCTTTGAGGGCTGCAGCGGCGGCGGCGGAAGATTCGATGCGGGTATGCTCTACTACTGCCCTCAGATATGGTGCAGTGATGACACAGACGCTTTCGAGCGCACCAAGATACAGTACGGAACATCTTTCATTTACCCGATATCAGCAGTAGGTTCGCACGTTTCGGTCGTTCCCAATCACCAGACAGGCAGGATAACTCCGCTTGAAACAAGAGCTGTAACTGCAATGGCAGGAAGTTTCGGATACGAACTTGATCTCGGACTTCTTACAGATGAGGAAAAGACTGCTGTAGCCGATCAGATACGCCGTTTCAAGAATTTTGGCACACTTATCCATAACGGTTCATACTATCGGCTTACAAATCCCATGAATGGCAATCGTGCATTCTGGAGTTATGTTTCAGATGACCGAAGCGAAGCTCTTGTGCACGGAATGATCTACCATGCGCCTGCAAACATGAAACGTAGCGCTCTCAGACTGAGCGGACTTGATGAAAACTCGCTCTACTCCATAAGCGGCACTAAAGAAACTTACAGCGGAGCGGCTCTCATGAACGGCGGAATTCTCCTGCCTATGCCTTGGGGCGACTATACTCCTGTTGAGATACACCTTAAAAAAGTAAAGTAATATTCCTTCCTTTTGAACCTGTTCAGTACAGGCTCTTATAAAAGATCCGCTAAGTTCATATACTTAGCGGATCTTTTCTGTCAGAATTTCAGTTGATTGGTTTTGCCAAGTTCCTTCGCAGGCTTTCCTGCCGACGGAACACTCTTGGCGCGATATTTTGAAAGCTCGGTAAGCTGCTCGCCCTCCACTATCTCGGCAGAGGCAAGAAGTGCGTTCTTTCTCAGAGTTACTACCTGCACGCCCTGAGAGTCGCGCGTAGCTTTCGGGAGTATCATTCCCGTATTGAATACAAGCGCGTGACCGCTTGTTGTTCTCAACAGAACGTCCTTGTCCTCTGCTGTGAAAATCGCTGCAACAAGCGGAGATTTGGACGAATATGCATTCGCAAGCTTTTTGCGGTTGGTTTTGGTCTCGTAGGATTTCAGCGGAACTTTTGCAGCCTTTCCGTTTTCAAAAAAGAAAATGACATATCCGCTGTAATCGGTCGTGGGAACAAGAGTTTTCAGATTTTCATTCTCGTCAAAAGCAAGCTTTGCGGGAATATAATCGCCCATTACGCTTGCCTTGGTGTCGTCAAAAGCGCTCGCCTTTGACTTGTATACCTGCGCACGGTCGGTAAAGAAAATGAGGTCTGTCTTGTTGGTAGACTCAAAGTTCTGGCTGATGAAGTCGCCCTCCTTGAGTTTGTGCTCACTGCTCATTCTCAGCGACTGCGGAGTTATCTTCTTGAAGTAACCGCTCGCTGAAACAAAGAGATTGACAGGATAGTCAGGAGTATCATCGATCGACTCGTCCTCCTCAATATCAGACTTGAAGTAAAACATCGTTTTTCTCGGCTGAGCGTAATTCTTGATCACATCGCGCAGTTCGGCAATGATTATCTTGCGTATCTTCTTCTTATCATTGAGGATATCCTCCATTTCCGCGATATCCGCCTTGAGCTTGTCAACCTCCTCAATGCGTCGGAGAATGTACTGCTTGTTTATGTTTCTAAGCTTTATCTCGGCAACGTATTCTGCCTGTATTTCGTCTATTCCAAAACCTATCATGAGATTTGGAACAACATCCTCCTCATTTTCGGTTTCGCGGATTATCTTTATCGCCTTGTCAATGTCAAGAAGTATCTTTGAAAGAGCCTCCAAAAGGTGGAGCTTATCCTTCTTCTTTTGCAAGTCATGGTATGTTCTGCGCTGTACGCACTCCTCACGGAATGCTGTCCATTCGGTGAGGATCTCGCGAACTCCCATTACTTTCGGAGTTCCTGCAATGAGAATATTGAAATTACACGGATAGCTGTCCTGCAACGGCGTCAGTCTGTAGAGTTTCTGCATCAGCTTATCGGGATCAACTCCGCGCTTTAAGTCGATAGCAATTTTCAATCCGTCAATATCTGTTTCGTCACGGATATACGAGACTTCGCGTATCTTGCCCTGCTTTACGAGATCGACTATCTTGTCGATTATCGCCTCTATAGTGGTCGTGTATGGGATCTGCGTTATTTCAAGACAATTTGCAGACTTGTCATAGTTATACTTAGAGCGTATCTTTATACTTCCCCTGCCGGTCTCGTAGATCTTTTTCAGTTCATCCTCATCATACAGCATTAGCCCTCCGCCCGGAAAATCGGGGCCCTTGAGAGTGCTTGTAATATCATGCCCGGGATTTTTCATCAGCGCGATAGTGGTTTCGCAGACTTCTTCAAGATTAAACGGACAGACATTGCTCGCCATTGATACTGCAATACCCGTGTTTGAGTTTACGAGAACGGTCGGAAATGTTACCGGCAGCAGAGAGGGTTCGAGCATTGTGTTGTCGTAGTTGGGCACAAGGTCGATCGTTTCCTTGTCTATATCACGAAACAGCTCATTGCATATATTTTCAAGCTTGACCTCGGTGTATCGCGGAGCCGCATAGTGCATCTTGCTTGAATACTGCTTTCCGAAATTTCCCTTGCTGTCGATATATGGGTGCAGGAGTGCTTCATTGCCGCGCGTGAGACGCACAAGAGTATCATATATAGCCTGATCTCCGTGCGGATTAAGTTTCATTGTTTCGCCGACTACATTTGCCGACTTTGAACGCTCCTTATCGGGACTGAGAAGTCCCCTCTTGTACATCATATAGAGCAGTTTTCGGTGAGAGGGCTTGAAACCGTCTATCTCCGGCAGCGCTCGTGATATGATAACACTCATCGCATAAGGCATATAGTTGTTTTTCAGCACATCTGCTATCTGCTCGTTTACAATGCTTCCCGAACCCTCAATGTAGGCCTCGTGCTTGTAAACGGGATTTTTCTTTGGAGTTTCTCTTTTTCTTGCCATTTATCTGATTCTCCTTTATTTCAGGAATCTGTTATTCTTCCGTATTCAACTCCGGCTTGTATACGCCGAGAACATCATTCGTCTTACTGTCGAGTATATACAGGCGGCTGCATTTCGGGCATTTCCATGCTTTGCATTCCGACATGATACACATATCTATCGAAGACAATGTATCGTCCTGAAGCATCAGATCCATTTGTCTGTCCGAATATACCCAGTATTCAAGCTCATTCGGCATCTGACTGCTCCACATATTCTCGCCGCATTTGCACTTTATATTAAGCATTGCCGCCCCCTTATGAAATATCGGCAAGCTCAAGATAATCCGCGCCGTATTCCGATATATAATCCTTTCTGCCCTGAAGATCATCGCCGAGAAGCATTTCAAAAATTTCAGCAGACTGCGCGATATCTTCAACCGTTACCTTTATAAGACGGCGCGTTTCAGGATTCATTGTTGTAAGGCTCATCATGTCAGGCTCATTCTCGCCGAGACCTTTCGAGCGCTGGATAGTGTGCTTTTTATCGCCTATCATGCCGAGTATACGCTGTTTTTCCTGCTCGGTGTATGCAAAATATGTCTTTTCCTTTGTGTTTATCTCAAACAGCGGAGACTCCGCAATATAAACATATCCCTGCTCTATGAGCGTAGGTGTGAGACGATAGAGCATAGTGAGGATAAGTGTACGTATCTGGAAACCGTCTACGTCCGCATCGGTACAGATAACGATCTTGCTCCAGCGGAAATTCTCGATATTGAATGTTGAGAGTTCCTTGTTCGCTTTGGTAGTAACTTCGACTCCGCAGCCGAGAACCTTCATGAGGTCTGTGATAATATCATTTTTGAAAATTTTGCTGTATTCCGCTTTCAGGCAGTTGAGTATCTTACCTCTTACAGGTATAATCGCCTGAAATTCCGCATTGCGCGCAAGCTTTACTGAGCCGAGAGCCGAGTCGCCCTCCACGATATATATCTCGCGCTGTGAAACGTCCTTGCTTCGGCAGTCTACAAACTTCTCCACCATATTCGAGAGATCAATAGTACCCGAGAGCTTTTTCTTCATGTTCAGACGAGTCTTTTCAGCATTTTCGCGGCTTCGCTTATTAAGAAGAACCTGTTCGGAAATTCTCTTAGCCTCGTCGGGATTTTCAATGAAGTAAATTTCAAGCTGATGTTTTAAAAATTCCGTCATTGCCTCGTAAATAAACTTATTGGTTATCGCCTTTTTGGTCTGATTCTCATAGGAAGTCTGTGTAGAAAATGACGATGAAACAAGCACAAGGCACTCCTCAACATCGTTGAAGGTAATTTTTGCCTCGTTCTTCTGATAACCGTTCACCGACTTTATATAGGAATCGAGCTGCGACACAAAAGCCTGCTTGACGGCTCTTTCGGGCGAGCCACCGTGTTCGAGAAAGCTTGAATTGTGATAGTATTCTATCTGCTTTACCTTGTTCGAGAAAGTCAGCGCAACGTCAAGCTTTACCTTGTACTCAGGCTTGTCCTCACGGTCGCGTCCCCTCTTTTCGGAACTCCAGTGCTGAATGGTCGTAAGTGCGTTATCTCCCACTATCTCGGTAACGTAGTCCGTTATGCCGTTTTCGTAGATAAATTCCTGCTCATTGAATCCTCCCGCCTCGTTTTCAGAACGAAAAACAAAGATAAGATTAGGATTTACCACTGCCTGCCTTTTCAGAATATCACAGAAATACTCATCCGAGACCTCTATGTCTGTAAAAACGTCAAGGTCTGGTCTCCAACGCGTCTTTGTACCGGTCTGTTTCTTTTTGCATGGTTCTTTTTTAAGACCGCCAATGTTTTCGCCCTTTTCAAAATGAAGTCCGTACTTAAATCCGTCACGAATAATTTCAACGTCCATGTACTCTGATGAGAACTGGGTCGCACAGAGTCCAAGGCCGTTGAGTCCGAGCGAATACTCGTATGATTCGGCAGTATCATCGTATTTTCCGCCTGCATAGAGCTCGCAGTAAACAAGCTCCCAGTTATACCTCTGCTCGTTGTTGTTGAAGTCTACAGGACAGCCTCGTCCGAAATCCTCGACCTCTATATCATTGTTTCTGTAGTGCGTGATGATTATCTTATCGCCGAAGCCTTCCCTCGCCTCGTCTATCGAATTTGAAATAACCTCGAAAATTGAATGCTCACAGCCGTCAAGTCCGTCCGAACCAAATATAACAGCAGGTCGCTTTCTTACCTTGTCGGCGCCTTTAAGCATGGTAATGCTTTCATTTCCGTAATCCTTTTTCTTTGCCATCTGTTATCTGCCTTTCCATTTATTTCAATACATACCATATTATGATAACATACTTTTTAAAATTTTGCAAGTGTGTCGTTGTCTATGTTTCACACTTTAATTTTCTATATACTGCAAACTACAAAAAAGCCGCACAGTGAATCAGACTAATAATAGTCCTTGGACATTGACTTCATAATTCTTGTCTTGAAGATTTTCTGTCATTTCACTGCTGTTTGGATAGTAAGTACTTTTGATCCTGTATAATAAAAGTTGACACCCTAACCTCAAAGGAATAAAATAGGAAAAGAAAAAATGGAGGAAAAAGGGATGTCAGAAAATAAACAATATGAAAATGAGTACAAGGTGCAGGCAGTAAAGCTTGCAAAAAAGATAGGTGCGGTAAATGCAGCTCCTCTGCTGCTGCTTTTGCTGATCCAAGTTTTTTGGCTAACCTGACCGCCTGCTCTTTGTATTCCTCGTCGTATTCTCTCTTCTTTGACATCTTCGTATCCTCCGTTTTTCCTTTTTTCTATTTTATTCCCTTGTGGCTTATGTGTCAAGTTTTATTATACAGGATCAATTCCAAATACAGGTTTTCAAGGATAAAAAATAAACAAAGGCGAACTTTTTAAGTGGTTCGCCTTTGTCCAGTTTGGCTTCCGCAATTGTAGTCGAACTGAAATACAACAGATCTTCCAGAGCTGCAATCGAGCAGATAAAGAACAAAAACTACACCGAAAAGCTTTCACAGTATACAGGTGAAATTCTTCTCGTTTGCATAAATTATGATGACAAGAAAGGTCACAGCTGCTCCATCGAAAAAATTATAAAAGATTAAAAATGCCTCCTTTACGGAGGCATAAAATATATTAATTTTCACATTTATACAAAAACAAATGACACCGTATCATATTTCGGCGAGTTTAGCATCATTGGCATAGTTACTCCGAAGAAAAGACAAACCGCTCTGCATTAAATTACAGAGCGGTTTTCAATGTAAAATGCACATAAAATGAAGTTTTCAAAGGTACTTATTGTGCGTCAGCCTTAAAGATATATCTAAGATAATTATAAAAATGAGGCTGAACGCTTGAGGAATCATGACCTCCTGTTGTGACATAATGCCAAACATGGTCAACTCCGTTACTTGTAAGAATATTATGATATGCTGATGGCTGACTTCCTACTGTTCCGTCCTGTCCACCTCCAGTAATCATAAGAAGATATGGACTGTTATGCGCTGGCTTCAACTGATTTTCCTGAAGCTGTCCGGGATGCATACTCAAATCAGTTCCGGGAGTTAAACCGGGAGCAGGACAAGCAGCGCCTACATAAGCAAAGAGATCCGATCGTGTAAGACCGATAAACAGCGATTCACGTCCTCCCATAGAGAAACCCGTTATAGCAGTATTTTCACGACCTGTTTTAACGGAAAAATTCTTTTCAATGTAAGGCATTAGATCTGTTACAAGGTCATTAATGAAATTGTCATAATTCAATGAATTTTCGAGATTTAGACCACTACAAACCTCCTGAGTCTTGCTGGTATAAATGTAAGGAAATACAACTATCATTTTTTTAGCTTCGCCCTGAGCAATAAGATTTCCGAGCATGGTTCTTGCACTACTCATAGCAGCAAGAGAATCCTCTGTTTCCCAATACCCATGCATTGCATATAATACCGGATATTTCTCGTTCTCATTATATCCGGGCGGAAGAAGAACATTTACATTGACCATTCGCTCTCTTGTTGTAGAATAATACTGATATTTTGTAAGAGTACCATATTCTACTCCGGAATATTCCTCTGTACAGCCTGATAATGCATATTCAGATATATTATTTCTTACATTTTCCATATATGATGCTGCATCCACTTCCCTTTCTGTAGAAGCATCAGGCTTGTTGACAGGAAATTTCGTAATTTTTGCAAGCAGAAAATCCTGTATCAATTGAAGATCGGTGCTGTCTGTTATACCGCTCTGATCAACATCTGCCGCAAGCTTAGCTGCTGTGCTGCCAAAGCCTTCTGTACATCCCTTTCGTGCTGCTGCAAGATCAAGTGAGTTTATAACTCCGTCAAAGTTCACATCTCCGAGAATTATGTTCTTTGATCCACCTGCTCCAATGATAGTCGTGCCGCCTACAGCGCCGATCGCTTCATCAATATAAAAGTTATTCTTTGTTTCAGATGTTTCAACATATATCTGTAAATCAGAAGCTCCTGCGGGAATCAGATAGTTTTGGTTGGCAAGCTGCACCCATTCACCCTTTATGCAACTACCCTCAGCAATTGTATCATATCGCGTATCTCCATTGGCATCTTTATATTGAAGCTTCAGGTAAAACTTATCTGTCATGTCACCGTCAAAATAGGTAACGTTTACGCTGAAACTATATTCACTGCCCGGCTTAAACACTCTTGTATCGAGCGTTTTATATGTACCGTTCCATGCCGCAGTTCTGTTCTGAACAAGGAGTGCTTCACTGCCCACATAATTAGTTCTGCCGCTTGTAATGATACTTGAAGAACCTCTTGCTTCCCACGAACAGGTATCACCTTCAAAACCGTCGTTGAAATACCAGCCGTATTCATTGGGCTCAATTGCCTTTTCTGACAATGTGACAACAAATGTTGAAACGCTCTCTGCCGGAAGCTGTGCCCAGAAACTGTTGTCAGTATATGATAAATTCTCGGTCTTAGCAATGTTTTCAGTGCTTGATGTTCTATAACGGTCAATACTTGCGATCTGTGAATCAGTGTTTACGGAGAACTGCTGTGAATAACTCTCGGAACCGCTGTTGATCGCCACAATTGTCACCTGATCATCATCGCCCTTATAAGCGGACACATAAACCCCGTCCTCAGGCTGTTCCGTTGCCTCGATACGCACATCTCCGGGACGTACATACTTGGAATACTGTGCCATGCAATAACCGCGCTTACTGATTTTACCGTCCTCAGTCATAAGGCCATAGCTTCTGCGAATATACCACCATGTATAAGCACTCATGTTGCCTACGACCATGGCATTGTGAATATTTTCAGAAACCTGAATTGCTTCGGGATATTTGTTAGCAGAATCCGCATCACTATTAGGAACGTATACTTCGGTCATCCATATTTCCTTCCCCGAATTTTCGAGTTCAGGATAGTCCATCCACGCTCTATGTGTTCCATACATATGTGTTCCGAATACATCACAGTTTGCCATTGCCTTGGGATTTGCCATTATTTTCTGATAGAATTTCTTTCCGCCATCCTTTACCCATGAGGCTGTCAGCGGAGCATACTGAAAGGATTCGGGGGACATAAGCCTTGTACTCGTTATTTTATCACCATAATTTGCAATGAAATCTGTTGTTTCATCCGTTGACCAGTACGTCCATTCCGAAGCATAATCAGGCTCATTCTGAACTGAAATTGAATAAAGGTCAACATTGTTATTCTTCATGTATGTACCAAAATCATTGAGATGCTTTGCATAAGCGGCATAATTTGACTTAGGCAGGTGCAGCTTTCCGTTGCTTCCACCTGATTCGGTAAGATTTGACGGTGGTTCCCAAGGTGACGCAAAAACGGTAGCTCCCATTTTTGTGGCAAACTGTGCTGTTGGAAGCGCCTTGTTCCACTGACTGCTGTCAGGATTTACAAATATTCGCAGTACCGTCAGTCCAAGTTCGTCATCACCATTTCCGAATGCAGTCTGCCTTTGCGATTCAGTCAGATCTTTTCCAGTCCACTCAGGGTGGTTCATTCCACCGAAACCACGGATCGTCTGATACTCGATCGACGTGTCGATCACGCATTCGCTTGCCGCTGATATATTATCAGTCGGAAAAAATAATGCCGTTGACAACATAAGAGCGGTTGCCGTAAAACCTGCTGCTATTTTTCTCAGATACATTTTCAATACCTCCTGTTAATATTTCAGAAACATATTATTATATGTTTATTATAAACTATTAATTTCACCAATTCAATGTATTATTTGCATATTAGGTGTATAAAATGAACTTTTTCTATTGAAAAAATCATTAATATGTGATATAATCTAAGAAAAATAACAGGGAGTGATAGAACATAAACGCAAAGCGACCTCTTATAGGAATTATTACCGCCAGTGCGTGTAAAAGTGAGCAGCGGCAACTGCTGAACGGAGCAATAAGTCAGGCTCAGAAACTTGGAGCGGACACTGCAATTTTTTCAAATATTTATAATTCCTCTGAATATTACGCTGACATCAATGAAGAAAATAAAATTTATGACCTGATATCTTCCTTCAAACTCGATGGCCTTATATTAACCGCAGAGTCAATTCTGAACGAATCACTCCAGCAGACCATATATAATAAGATGATCAAACGTGGCGACATACCCGTTGTTGTAACAGGTGCAATGCTTTCTGATTTCCCGTGTATAAATAATGACGTTGAAACAGACTTGGAAATTATTACAGATCATCTTGTTGAACTTCATAAATTTACTGAAATCGACCTCCTTGCAGGCCCTGCTGATAATCAAAGTTCATTGGAGCGTATAAACGGATATAAAAAATCTCTGATCTCACACGGTATTTCATTTGATGAAAACAGAGTGATTTTCGGCGATTTCTGGATGGATTCAGGAGAGACTTTGGCAAAGGAATACATAAGCGGAAAAAGAAAATTTCCACAAGCTGTAATTTGCTGCAATGACTATATGGCTTACGGTCTGTGCGATATGCTGATCCATAACGGGATTTCCATACCACAAGATATTACAGTTATAGGGTATGAATATGTGGGAGAGCGTTTTTATCATACCCCGATCCTTACTACATTCCAAAGAAATCGTTATGCAGTTGGTGCAAGTGCAGTAAACCGATTATGGAGTTTGATGAAAAATTCAGAATATACACCTGTATCAACTAAAGGATTCCTTGTATCAGGCAACAGTTGTTCTTGTGGCAGTGATGAACGTCAGATTCTAAATGAATTGAGCACAGTACGCCGTGAACAGTACTATGCTCAGCTTAATTTAACAGGAAATTTTGAACAACAGCTTACACTTTGCAATTCGATTAAGGACTATATTTATACGCTGCAAGAATTTGTATACCTAATTCGTGATGTTGCAGGAGTCTACCTGTGCCTTAAAGAAAGCTGGTACAGCTATCAGACTGAGAAATTATCTTCCGATGAATGTGAAACGGAGGATATGGTATGTTACAGGGTCATGAGTCCCGAAAATTCAAAAAGCAACGAATCGGAAAATGTTTTCTGCAAAAATGAGCTATATCCGAATTCAATGATAGATACAGAAAAAGGAAGCGCCTTGTATTTCTGTCCTGTTTTCTTTGCAGGCCGTACACTGGGGTATTTCATTCTTCAATATGATCACCCTGACTGTTATGACACGATTTTCAGAGATTGGCTGAAAACCGCGTCAAATGCACTTGAAATGCTACGCATGAAAAATGATATCAATACGCTTCTTGCCTGTAGGGAACTTTCCGCACTTCATGATTCCGTAACAGGGCTTTATAATGAATATGGACTGATACACGGGTTAAAGCTTGCAGCCGAAGTCTCAGAACCTAAGGATTCGGTAATTATCATTATGGTTAAACCCTCTGTACTGACTGAAAAAAGTATCTTCAAAGGCGCAAAAACACATCTTGAAATCGACATTGATATTTCTGAAGGTCTTCAGAAAATATCTTATGGGAAAAAAGAATTTTGCGCCAAGCTAAGTGACGATCTTTACGCTTTTGCTACAGTTGGTCCATACTCTGAGGAGCATGAGATTTTGCTGACAGACAAAATAAAAACAATTATACTTCATTCCATGCTGCAACACGGGAAATACGCACTTGACTCATTTGCAATTTGCAGTTCGCGTGATATTATCAGTAACTTCAATTTCAAAGACACTTCCATGAAAATCAAAAAAGTGCTGAATAAAAAGATCAATATGCTCTCATGCGGCAAATCACAAAGATACTATGGCAGTTTCACAGAGTTAAGAAACAAAATTTACATTAAACCCGAGAAAGATTGGGATGCTCAGAAAATTTGCTGTGATTTCTGCCTTAGCTACGGTCGGTTTCGCATAACTTACAAGAATATTTTCGGAACAAGTTTTCACCAGGACGTGATTTCCGCTCGGATTTTTCTTGCAAAGTATCTCCTTATCACAACAAAAATGAACATTTCAGCTATAGCAGCACGTTGCGGTTACGATGATGATAAACATTTCATGCATCAATTCAAGCAGATCATGGGCATAACACCGAATATGTACAGAAAAACTCAGTGTGCTGCGGATTAGGGAGTGTTGATACTAAGATAATATGCAGATTTTCGAGCATAAATTTTACGTAGACAAGGCAAAAAGTCGCAGGCAGGCTGTCGCCTGTCAAGACTTTTAACGCAGGATGCGTGAAATTTTGCCGAAAAGATGCGTTGTTAGGCTTAGTGTCAACACTCCCTAATTGACTTTAAGTAAGACAATTCACACACATAAGAGCCAGTTCAGTATCTTTTTGCGCAACTCTTTATTTTTAGGTACGATCTGATCTACCTTAATATAGGACTTTGTCAAAAGTTATCACGATTCTTTTTCTTCAAACATCTCCAACAATCTTTTATTTCCAATATTCATCGTCCCGAAATGCTTGATACAGCATATGACCTTGGCACAATCTTTCATTGCAGCGAACGCTCTTGATATACTATCGGAACTTATAGGCTCGAAAGCTTTTTCCGCGACAAGTTCAGATGCAAGGCTTTTTGCGACCTGATACTCCACGTCATTCTCGTGTATAATACCGGCGGCGAAAGGTATCCCCTGCCGCTGTAGACTTCGATAGACCGGAATTCCGCTTCCGCCGCCGCCAATGACGAAAACCTGCGGCTTTCCCTTTATTCTGAGAGCCTCTACAGTCCCAAACATCGGTTCAAAAGTACCGCTTGTAATACCGTAAAGATCGCTGATGTAATCTCCGCTGAATATTTCCTCGGGAGTTCCTATCCTGTCCGCTTTATTATTTCTGATACAAAGTATCTTGTCGGAGAAACGCTGTGCAAGATCGAGTTCATGCAGTGTCTGAATAACGGCAATATTTCTGTTCCTTACAAGGTCTTTCAATATGTTCAGAAGCCGAAGTTTATTGTTTATATCGAGAAAAGAAGTAGGTTCATCAAGTATCAAAATCTGCGGCTGTTGTGCTATAGCCCTCGCAAGCATTATTGTCTGACGCTGACCGTCACTTATACAGCGAATATCTGTATCTGCAAGTGATGATGTGCCCGTCAGAGCCATTGCTTCACGAACAATTTTTCGGTCATTTTCTGATAAAATACCAAGTTTTCCTGTATACGGATAGCGACCCGTTGATACAACGTCCTCGCAAGTCATTTTTTCTGTTGTTATTCTGTCAGTAAAGCACACAGATAATGATCTTGCGATCTCATTCAGACTCATGGAAGTTACTGGAAAACCGTTTATATTTACCGTTCCGGAAATAAGCGGAAGCTGTGAAGCAATACTTTTCAGTACAGTTGACTTACCTGCTCCGTTAGGACCTATGATAGTGAGGATCTCGCCCTTGCAAACTTCAATATCAAGTCCGTCAACAACTATCTTTTTTCCGTACCCTACAGATAATCCCTCAGCAGTAAGAACTATATCACCCATTAGTACACCTCTCTCCTGCTATGACGGCTGAGCATTGCAGCAATAACTATAGGAGCACCGAATACAGCCGTGATAGTGCTTATGCTCAGTTCTACAGGGGCAAAGAGCATTCGCGCGATAAGGTCGCATATGAGACAGAATAAAGCTCCGCCGATGAATGATGCAGGTATGATAATTATAGGTCTGGTTGTGCCATAAATGCTCTTTATAAGGTGCGGCACTGCTATTCCCACAAAAGATACAGGACCTGCAAATGCCGTAACACAGGCAGACAGAATACTTGACAGAAGTATAAGCGCAAATCTGAACAGTTTCAGGTTCACGCCCATATTCATGGCATAACTCTCCCCAAGCTGATAGGCGCTCATGGGTTTGGATAGCAGAAATGATACCGCTGTTGCCGCAAAAACTATAACTGCAATGACCTTGACATTATCCATGCTTATTCCCGAAAAACTGCCCATTGACCAGTTGTGAAGATTTACTATATTTGCATCGTCAGCAAAAGTTACGGCAAGCTCTGTAACAGCCGAGCATATGTACCCTATCATCACGCCTGCAATAATAAGCTGTGCCATGTTCCTGACTTTGCCAGAAAGCAGCAGGATTGCTCCCATGGAGAGAAGTGAACCGATAAATGCTGCTCCGACCATTGCCGCGGAATTAAGAAGTATTCCGTTCTGCATAGCAAACATCATGGAAAGTGCAACCGTTAGTTTTGCACCTGATGATATGCCGAGGACATACGGCCCTGCAATAGGATTATTGAAAAAGCTCTGCAACAGGAAGCCTGATACTGAAAGTGCTCCGCCGAGGAGCGCGGCCGCAATCGCTCGCGGCAGTCGTATATCCGTCACTATTGTGTGTGCAGAACTGTTACTGCTGTTTGTAAGTGCTCGAAATACGTCACCTGCCGTCAGTTTGGTACTGCCGCTGACAAGTTCGAGAATGAAAAAAACAACAGTTAGCGCTGTAATTACTGCAAAACAAATAGTCCAACGGACAATTCTTTTTTTACTCATTACTCCACCTCAGTCAAGCTTATGAAGATAAGTAAGATCACTGCTGTCTGCGATATCTGTAAAAACAGCATTAAGGTCGCAGATCATATCTGCCACGCCTGTCGTCTGTTGAAACATATTCTGACCGGTACACCACACATTTCCTTCCTTGACCGCTTTAAAGTCAGCAAGCACACCACACTTCCCGATAAGCTGATCTATGCTGTCAAGTTCACCGTCTATTGTGCTGTTGTAGATCAGGATATCTGCATTCTTTGCTATATCATAGAAAGTTTCGGTCTGAATATTCATCGTTGACAATGCATTATCATCAACTTTCAGATCGTCAGCAGTAAAGATGTAGCGTCCGCCGGCAAGTTCTATCATCTTTGAAACATAGTCACCCGGCTTGCGTATACTGAAATAGCCGTTTGAAGTTATATAGAAAAAAGCAGCCGTTTTACGCTCGTCTTCAGCGATATCTGTAACGGAGATCTTATCAAACGCTTTTGTCTTTTCATTGAACAGTTCCTCAGCCGCTTCACTTTCTCCAGTAAGGAGTCCATAGAGTTTCACCCATTCCATTCGTCCAAGCGGGTGAGTTTCATAGCTTGAACGCTCCACCAGCACCGGAATACCGAGAAGCTGCAACTGCTCCTTGACCTCGGGAGTATGGTATATCATGGTCGATTCAACTGCAAGTCCGCAATTTTCCGAAACAAGCGTTTCATAGTCGGGAGAACTGTATTTCCCGATATAGTTAATATTTCCTGAATCAATTGCACTACGGATAGCAGGCAGACTCCAACTGCCGGAATTGGTTGATGTCATTTTTACATCATCAAGCTTGTCTATGCTGTCAAATAAGTCCATTGCAGAAGTTGCCGCAACATAAATATTCTCAATTGGCTGCCTTATAACCGTCATTCCTGCTGTATCTTCAGGAACGTCTGTATTTTCGGGTACTATCAGAAATCTGTCGTCGCCGATAGTTACAACGGAACAGCCGTTTTCGCAGTAGTCAACGCTGAATTGCTCTGCGTATTTCAGCTCCATACTGCCAATAAAGGACATATCTGCTTTGTTTTCCTTTTCTCCGCAGGCAGTAATAAAGAGCATTCCTACTGCTGCCGCAAAGTATATCAGCCGTTTCATTCGCATTTCTCTATTGTTGAAGAATCAAAGTATAATGTGTAGTCTATCATATAAGGCTCACTCATCGCAGTGGTTTCTGCCTTGACAGGCATGTTATAGTCAAAACCTATAACATCAATATCAAATATCGAATGTCCGTCGGCTATTGTCGGAAGAAATGTTTCGTCGTCAACAACCATCTGATCGTATTTATCGCTGCTCCATGTTATCGTGGCAACAGGCTTTCCGTCTTTAACGGTCATATGTGTCGGAGACTCGATAGAAGCTCTGCCTGAACCGCCGTCGAGAGTAACTTCAACCGTATACTCGCCGTCCTCAAGACCAATAGATCCGGCCGTTTCATATCTGCTTTCGTTAAATGCCTCATCAGGGAGAGAGTCGGCACGGAAAACAAGTGTACGTCCATACCATTCCTGCTTTTTTGCACTTAATGCCGCACAATCCGTTTTCTTGTCAAGAGCCTCAACAGGCACTGTGAACACAGACTGACCGTCCTCATTTTCGGTATACTTGATCGTATTATCAGCGTTTTGCGCTTCCTCCTCAGTACCCATGAAAAGTGCATCGTAGGATTTGCTTGCAATTATAATATCTGCTGTCATGCTGCCATTATTGACGTGGAGTATGCAGTCGGCTATCTTGAACATCGATGAACTTGAATCAACACTGATATGATAATCACCGTCTTTAAGTTCATCTGCTCCGACTTCTGTCATTCCCTCATATCCGACCTCGTTCTGAGGAGCTGTTGCGTGTTCAGAAGTCTCAGCCGATGTGCTCACTGTGGTGGAATCGCTGACAGTACTGTTTTTGGATGATACATTATCAGAACCGCATGACGCGAGCACAAATGCAGTAAAAAGCGATAAAGCAATAATACTTCTTTTCATATCTTACCTCTTATTTATTATATTATCAAAATCGGGCAGTAGTGACTGCCCGATACAATTATTACTTGATTGAATCTATTGCCTTCTGAGCGTGCTCAGCATAGATCTTTCTGATTTCCTCGTTCTCGCCAAGTCCTCTGATAAGGCACTCTACATCATAGCCCTCAGCCTCGAATACGGACTTCCATGAATCCGGATCATCTCCTGCCATATCGTTATTGGCATGGTCTCCTGCTACGACCATAAGAGGTTCGAGAACAACTCTCTCGTAATCGCCTGCCTTGACCTTTTCGAGTACGTCATCAACTGACGGTTCTGCCTCAACAGTGCCTATAAAATAGTTTGTATATCCGTCCTCTGTCAGTAGATCCTGAAGTTTTGAGTATACGCTGTTGGACTCGTGCTCAGTACCGTGTCCCATGAAGCAAATAGCAGTTTTTCCGTCATCGTAGTCCTTTGTCCAGTCAACAATAGCCTGCTCAACACGCTTGAAGTCATCATCGCTTGAGAGGAGCGGTTCGCCGAATGCAACTTTTTCAAATGCGTCAGCGTAATTTCCTACCTTAGTGTAAAGCTCGTCATACTCAATGCCCTTCATAAGGTGAGTAGGCTGTACAACAAGATTCTTTACACCGTTGTCAACAGCTCTCTGGAGTGAAGCGTCGAGATCATCGATGAGTATTCCGTCACGGCGCTGAACATGGTCGATTACGATGTTAGCTGTAAATCCGCGGCGTACCGAGTAGTCGGGAAATGTTTCTTCAAGCAGATCCTCTATAGCGCCGATAGTAAGACGACGGCTGTCATTATAGCTTGTACCAAAGCTTAAAACAAGAAGCTCGTTTTCGCCGATATCGTCCTGATTGCGGACATTATCAAGTGAAGCATCACCCGTATCGTAATTTTCTTCGTCTTCTTCCTCTGAATCTGTGGGATCTGTAGCTGTCTCATCAGTTGTTGTCTCCTCATCAGTAACTGCTTCTGTAGTTACTGATGTTGATGCAGTTGATTCCTTAGAACTGTCGGATGTATCATTGCTGCCGCATGATGAGAATGCAGCGGTAACACAAGCTAATCCAAGTATAAATGCCATTATCTTTTTCATATGTAAGATCTTCCTTTCATAGAAAGGCTTGACCGCAATAAAAAAACCCTCTACATTTAGCAGAAGGCATTGCAAACAGACCCTTTTAAGAGTCTCTGAATCAGTACGATCAATACCTCGTGACCTTGACCTTTCGGTCATGTACCAACAAAGCGGCAGGTTTCCTGACTTATGCATCATCACGACATACAGCCTTCCCGATCGCTCAGTGACTATGTTTTTGTATATCGCTCCGCAATTACAGTGACGAGATCGTGCAGGAACTTCACCTGCTTCCCTTTTACCCTCCTGCCTGTCAGTAAACTGACATAGGAGGCACCGTTTGCCATATTCAATTTTGTTCATGAACCTTGACTATTATATCAGAACATTTTATAAAATGCAAGCATTACGCATATTTTATACGTTTGCAACAATCCGGATTCACTTTTTTAAACCTTTTTTGTTGTCAAGCATATACAACAAAGCGTTACATATAGCTGCCGCAACATTGCTTCCGCCTTTTCTTCCCCTTGCTACAATACATGGAACTCCTGACGCTATAAGCATTTCTTTTGACTGAACAACGTTTACAAATCCAACAGGCGCGCCGATAACGAGTTCAGGTATAAAGCCTCCTGATGAGATGTGGTCGCACAGGCGGACAAGCGCTGTGGGAGCATTTCCGGCCGCATATATAACAGGCTTTCCAAGCTTTGCTGCTTTATCAACAGAAGCCGCCGCTCTTGTAGTACCGTTTCGTTTTGCAGTTTCGGCAATATCCTCATCAGCCATGAAACACATACAATCACAGCCGTGACGTGCAAGTGCAGACTTATTAATGCCCGCTTTCGCCATATTTGTATCTGTTACTATTACTGCGCCCATATCGAGAACCTTTAATGCGGTATCAATTACATTATCCGAAAAATAGAGATTTTCTGCGTAATCAAAATCCGCCGTCGTATGTATTGCCCGTATGACCACAGGTTTTATATTTTCAGGTATCTCGGTTTTCAGCTCGCTTTCAATTATTTCAAAACTCCGCCTTTCAATATCTGCGGGAAGTACATATTCTAATTTCATACACCCTCCTTGATGATACGGTAAATAAGTTCCATATCGAGATTTTTTCTCGCATTATCAGCAATCAGGTCAAGCTGTCGCTGCCTGTACTGCCGCCTGTCAACAGAATTGCCTCCATATGTCAGTCCTTTTCGCTTGTAAAGAGCATTGATCAGCCTTCCTGAAACATCAGCACTGTCAAATATGCCGTGAACGTAACAGCCGACTGCACTGCCGTTTGAACTTCCGCCGCAGGTCGTGAGTTCGGCTTGGGTATCTTCTGTTATACCCATATGCACTTCATATCCGTAAAACTCCGCACCCGAAAGGCATGAGAAAAATCCCTGAACATTATTGAATCTTCCGCTTGTCTGAGTCTGACGCTTATCAGCGCCGAATACGGTATAACAATCAAGAAGCCCGAGTCCGTCAACCTGACCGCCGCATTCACTTCCGCTCGGGTCGGTTATTTTTCTGCCCATTATCTGATAGCCGCCGCAGATACCAAATATCGGGATATCTGTTTTAAAGCAGCTTTTTATCGTATCTGCAATGCCGTTTTCTTCGATCCACTTCATATCCGAAATAGTGCTTTTTGTTCCCGGAATAATTATCATGTCAGGCTGACCAAGTTCGTCCGCTCTTGTGACATAACGCAGTGAAACTCCCTCATACTGATTGAAAACGTCAAAATCAGTAAAATTGGAAATTTTCGGCAGACGTATCACAGCAATATCAATAAGACCATCTGCATTCTTAACGGTAAGTTTTTCAGACAAGCTGTCCTCGTCCTCAATATCGCATGATATATATGGAACTACTCCTGCAACGGTCTTGTGTGAACGCTTTTCGAGAATATCTATCCCGTCGCGAAAAAGCGATATATCTCCACGGAATTTATTCACAACAAGCCCTTTTAACTTATCACGCTCACTTTTTTCAAGCAGTTCCAGTGTTCCGATAAGCTGTGCAAAGACTCCTCCCCTGTCGATATCTCCTACAAGCAGGACAGGCGACTTCACAAGTTCGGCAAGTCCCATATTTACAATATCGTCTGCTTTCAGATTAAGCTCTACGGGACTCCCTGCTCCCTCTATAACGATTATGTCGTATTTGCTCGCAAGAGCGTTATAAGCTGACATTATATCAGGAATAAGCTCCTTTTTGTGGCGAAAGTAATCTGCCGCGCGCATATTTCCGCGTACTCTGCCGTTTACTATCACCTGTGAGCCGACATCTGTTGTAGGTTTCAGCAGAATGGGATTCATGAGCGCTGACGGCTCAATTCCTGCCGCTTCTGCCTGCAAAGCCTGTGCTCTGCCTATTTCATATCCGTCCGGAGTAATGAACGAGTTCAGCGCCATATTCTGTGATTTGAAGGGTGCGACCGAATAACCGTCCTGCCGCAGGATCCTGCATAGTGCAGCCGTAAGAAAGCTTTTTCCTACATTGGACATCGTTCCTTGAAGCATTATGTTTTTAGCCATTTAAGCACCTCCCGAGCGCTATGATAAGCTGTACATTTTCCTCATGCGTCCTTACAGCGATACGATAAAAACCTTTAGACAATCCTCTGAAATTTTCACAGTCACGAATAAGAATGTTCTCAGCGAGCATTCTTTCAAAAAGATCTGCGACACTGTGAAAAAGCAGGAAGTTCGCCGCAGAATCAAAAACTTTAAGTCCAAGAGAATACAATTCGCCGATAAGGAAATGTCGTTCAATTGTTACATATTCTTTCGTTCTGCAAACGTATCCCGTTTCATTGAGAGCCGCTGTACCTGCCGCTTGAGCAAGCGTAGAAACGCTCCAGAACTGACCGCTGTTCCGTATCTTTTCAGCCGCTTTTGTACTGCCGCAAACAGCGTAACCAAGGCGAATTCCCGGCATTGCATACAGTTTGGTAAAGGCGTTGAGAACAATGCAGCTATTATTGAGATGATTTTTAAGGCTGTATTTTTCGGATTCATTGGTGAATCCAAGAAAGCACTCGTCACATATCAGCAAAATACCGCTATTTTTGCATTTCAAGGCAAGTTTTTTAAGTATCTCAGGTTGAATTAACTGCCCTGTGGGATTATTCGGAGTACACACAAAGCATATATCAAATGTACTGTTGAGCTGTCCGATCATGCTTTCGGTGATCTGAAATGAATTATCTTCCGTAAGGACTTGCTCACATATTTCGCAGTTTACTTCCGAAAGTGCGGCATTATATTCACTGAATGACGGAACAAATATCAATGCTTTTTTCGGAGCAAAGGCGTGAACAATGCGAAAAATAAGGTCGTCCGCACCATTTCCGCATACTATATTTTCTGCATTCGTTTTCTCACGTTCAGCTATCTTTTGACAGAGTTCTGTGCAGTACGGATCAGGGTAATTATAAATGCTGTCAACCGAGTCTATTATGGCTCTTTTCACGCTGTCAGGTGTTCCGAGAGGATTGATATTCGCTGAAAAGTCAAGAATATTCTCATACCTGAAAATGTTTCCCCCATGCTGTTGTGTCATATGAACCCTCCAAAAATAAAGAATCTTGCAATAGCTGATATTATCAGCATAAGCGCCGACGCTCCGTACATAAGCTTGTTGGCAAGGCGTATATCATCGGCTTCAATCGCTCTGTCGTCATTGCCTATATATTGCTTTTTATGAAGCTTTCCAAAGTACCACGCGTCCCCTGCAAGACGTAAATGCAATGCTCCGGCACAGGCTGATTCTGTCTGCGCTGAATTCGGACTTGCGTGGTTTCTCCTGTCACGCTTCCATATACGATATGCATTGCGTCCGTCAAGTCCGAAAATAGGTGCAGACGCTATCATTAGAAGGGCTGTCAGCCTTGACGGTATGTAATTCAGCACATCATCAAGCTCTGCCGCAAATCTGCCTATATCAGCATATTTTTCGTCTTTGTATCCGATCATTGAGTCCATGGTATTAACAGACTTATATAAAAACGCTCCGACAGCACCTCCTATCCCCATATAAAAAAGCGGAGCTGTTACACCATCTGAAGTGTTTTCTGCAACTGTTTCAACTGCCGCTCGGATTATTCCGTCCCGGTCAAGCACTTCTGTATCGCGTCCAACTATCATGGACACCGCCTTGCGTGCAGCTTCGGTGTCTCCTTTTTCTGCCGCATAGCACACTTTCATGCTTTCATTGCAGAGACACTTGGCGGCGAGCATATAGCAGCAGAGTATCGCTTCCACAGCGACACCAAGAATCGGGTGAACGCGATAGCATACAAGCAGCACCGCAAGCGGTACGGCGGTTGAAATTATCACAACGGTCAGTGCAAGCAATGCCCCTCCCAAGCGAAGATTTTTCATGCGTTTACGGACAATATTCTCAAGTGTGCTGATAAGTCTGCCGATATACCTGATAGGATGTGGTATATTGTACGGGTCTCCGATAACGCAATCAAGCAGAAATCCGAGTATTACCGGCAATATTGGTAGCAAGTGTTTCATAATACCTCTGTATTGTAAAGTTCCGAGCCGTCCCATTCACAGATATAACCGTGACCGTTTTCACAATGCCAGTCAAAATAGCTTTTTTGCGGAACAGCATATTTTTCGAGTATTGCCATTATCGTTCCTCCATGAACGATAAAAGCTGCCGAGGAGGAAAATTTATATTTGCTGATAGTTCTTTCAAATGCAATTATGCACCGCTTGCGGAAATCAGCAGGAGATTCTCCATTAGGAAACGGCAGATTTCCGCCGCTGTCTATCCATTTCTGATAGTAAGTATCATTGGAAAGCTCCATATAGTTCTTGCCCTCAAAGTCTCCGAAGTCACATTCACGAAAATCTTTTTCAATAATGATTTCTTGTGCGGGAAAAAGCGTCTCCGCGGTCTGAATACAGCGCAAAGCCGAACTGCTTATAAGAACGTCAGAATGAGGAAAGCGCGTGTCTTTCAGTTGCATTATGCCACAGTTACACAGAGGCTCGTCAGTAGTACCGATATAACGTTTTTCGAGATTTCCATTGGTCAAACCATGACGCAAAAACATTATTTTCATATTTTTTCTCCTTTGATGATCAACGGTATACCGCAAACCATGCGCACAACGGTCTCCGAATTTGATACAATGATACAGCCGCAGCGTCCGACATTTTCGCGCCACACACGCTCACTTTTTTCTATTGGAACAATTCCGCACCCGATCTCGTCAATTATGATCACAGCCTCTCTGTTGCGCAGGCAAAGCTCTTGCGTAAAGCTGATACTTTCTGTGCCGAGCCGCTTGACAAGTTCATGATAATTCTTGATACACCGAGCCGTCATAATGGTTTCAGGAGCACATATCTTTCCGTCTGTTATGTCATCTTCAGAAATATTGAAATTCTGCACAGCATAGGAAGTTTTTCCCTGATATGCTCCTCCTGTTATCATTACCATAATGCTGCCGTCCTTTCTGTAAAAACTACTGCTGCAAGCATAAAAATCTCGCTCATTTGCAGAAACCACCCGCATAAGTCACCTGTTATGCCGCCGAAGTCACGATACGCTGTATGGCGATGCCACACCAGCACCAGAAACGCAGCAATTACCGCTGCCGCTCCTTGAAGCGGCTGAAAAAACAACGAGGTGCAAATACTGATGATAATGAAAATCAGTTCCATTGCAACGGTTATCCGTTTATGTGCAGGACGGACAAGGCTTTGTAGAGTGCCGCCACTTTTTGCTGATTTAAATGTTACGGCAGTAAGTCCGCTGAGTGAACGTGATAAAACAAAACTGAGAGCCACAACTGCTGTCGTTCTGAGCGAATAGACCTGCGAATAAAGGGCTGTTTGCATAATAAGGTATATGCATAGCTTAATTACAGCAAACGAGCCAATATGAGGATCTGACATTATCTCAAGCTTTTTCTGCTTATCTCCATACGAAGCACGCGCATCGTTCACGTCACAAAAGCCGTCAAGATGTATTCCGCCTGTTATAACTATCGGCAGAAATGCTGCGGCAGAAGCAAAAAGGAATTGTCCTATACAAAGCTTACTGCATACTATCCGCCAGAGTATGAGCAGTCCGCCGATCACCGCTCCGACAAGAGGAAAGAAACCAAGTGCATAGCGTCGGTTCTCCTCTTTCCATTCTATTTTCGGCATAGGTATCCGTGAATACATCAGGAACGCCGAGCAAAGCGATCTGAACATGGCAGTTCTCCTTTCAGCAGTATCGGTATACCGTAGACACACTCAACGACATTATCCGCAAATTCGGCTATATAGCGGTTTATATCGCCAAGTGTACGGATGTATTCAGCCGTACCTTCATCATAATCTATTCCGTCACTTCCCACCTGATTTGTGACTATAACGAGTTCATTTACGCTGTTTGCAAGTTTCTTTATACCTTCTAAGATTTTTTCGGTCGGGCACTTTACTACATCGCTGCAAAACATTTCATTTGCACATAGGTTTCCCATACATTCAAGCAGTACTGCGCAGTCGGTATCAAGTGATAATTCGTGAATATCAGTGTATTTCTCGATTGTTATAAAATTCTTGCCCTCGCGCATTACCCTGTGACGCTCAATTGCTTCAAAAGCATCTTTTCCGAAAGGCTGCATAGTTGCTATGTATATCTTTTTTTCGTTGCAGCAGTCAAGTATTTTCTCGGCAAAGTGCGATTTCCCGCATTTTGAACCGCCTGTTACAAGCGTTGTCATTTCAGTTCAACATACCTTTCTATTGATGTATCATCAAATCTGTGCGAATTATCATAGAGCGCCAATGCTCCGTCAAGCAGAGGGATAAGCAAAACTCCTCCGGTTCCTTCGCCAAGCCTCAGTCCTGCATTTATCGGAGCGGTCAGTCCGCAAAAACTGAGCAGACCTTCACCGGCAGGTTCGCCAGAACAATGACTTGCAAGCATATATTCACTGCATATCGGATTCATAGCACAGGCAACTGCCGCCGCTGCTGCTGAAATAGCGCCGTCAACAATTACGGGAACATGATAATATGCTCCACCGAGAAACAGCCCCGTCATTGCGGCAATTTCTGCTCCGCCTACCTTTTGCATGAGTTCAAGCGGCTTGTCAGCGCTGGGTCGATTCACTTCTATCGCCCGTTTTACAGCGTTGATCTTCCTTTCCAACGCTTCGGATGAAAGCCCTGCACCTCTGCCTGTTACCTTTTCGGGTGAAAGTCCTGTAAGAACAGATGTTATCGCAGCCGTTGGAGTGGTGCTGCCTATGCCCATTTCTCCGGTAACTATCAGCTTTGTTCCGCTGTCTTTTAGCTGCTTTACTGTGTCCATTCCCGTTACGATCGCACGCTTTGTCTGTTCTGCCGTCATTGCCTCTCCAACCGCAATATTTTTCGTGCCGTAGACAATTTTCCGACCTATCAGACTTTCACAATCTACATCAGTTGCAATGCCGACATCTATCGCTGTAACTCCGACATTATAAATGCCTGCGACAGCGTTAATGTTTGAACGCCCCTCTGCGATAGCTTTTGCACATTCACGGGTTACTTCCTGTCCGCATTGAGTGACGCCCTCGCACACTACGCCGTGATCTCCGCACATAACTACCGCTGTCCGAACAGAAATATCCACGTCAGGAGTTCCCTGTACAGCGGCTATCTTTTGTATCATTTCTTCAAGCAGCCCAAAGCTCCCGAGCGGTTTTGCAATGCTGTCCCATTTTCTTTTGGCAGATTCATATGCTGATCTGTCAGTTGGAACTATTCTTTTTACTCTGTCCATTTTTCTCTCCGTATTCTATACATTTCCGAATAAAGCGCTCTGCGGTCTTAACGTTGGAATAGAAATAAATATGCGGAAATCCTGCGTATAGGTTATCGCTGATATGACAGCATTTCCACGCTCTGCCGTCAGTCTTTTCGGCATTGAAAGCATTTCCGCAGTTTGTGCTGTCCCAGTAATGGAACTCATGTGCCGCAATACTCTCCCCCGCCTTGCACAGCATATTGTTATAATCAGTATTCATCGTAATATAGCCAAATCTCTGAAGCCGTGAGGTAGGGAAAGCTCCACCTTTTATTACACCTGCCATCGTATAAGCTGCACCGTCCTTATCGGTCAGAGTATCATGAAGATACATAAAACCTCCGCATTCAGCAAGTGTCGGAATGCCGTTTGATATGCATTTTTTTATACTTGCAAGCATTTTCGTGTTGGCTGATAATTCCTGCGCATATAACTCAGGATATCCTCCGTACAGCAAAAGTCCGTCAGCTTTCGGAATATTACTGTCTTTAAGCGGCGAGAAATATTCTATCCTGCACCCCATTTTCTTTAAAAGCTCAATATTTTCGCTGTATATGAAGCAGAATGCATTATCATTTGCTACAGCGATCGTCGGAGCATCTGAAAAGTATGGTAAATTTGGCGCGTTATAGTGCGGAAATTCCGCGTACTCTGTTTCAAGAAGCTTGTCGATTTCTATGTATTGCTCAGCGAGTTCACCAAGTTTATCAAGCTTTGATCGTATGTCACTTATCTCATTTGCAGTTACAAGTCCGAGATGACGGCTCTCAATGGTAATATCACTTTTAGGCAAACAGCCGTAATATTTCGTGCCCAATTCATCACAAAATCTCTTTGCAAGCGGTATCAGTTTCACAGAAAGTCTGTCAAATATAAAGCCGGCTATCCTGTTTGAGCGATAGTTAAGGAAACCGCTCATTACAGCGCCAATTGAATCGCTCATGCCTTTGCAGTCGATGACAATTACCGCCGAAGTTTCAGTAAGCTCGGATACCGAGTATGCGCTCCCCTTTTCTCCATCATAGAAACCCATTACGCCCTCAATTACTGAAATTTCACTGCCGCTCCCGTATTCGTCAAGCAGGTACAGAATAGTATCTCTGTCACAGAAAAAGCTGTCAAGATTATGAGACGGAACGCCTATGACTTTTCTGTGAAACATCGGATCTATGTAGTCCGGCCCGCATTTGAACGCAGATACTTCTATGCTGCGTCGTTTCAATGCAGAGAGAATGGCACAGGTCACTGTGGTTTTTCCGCAGCCGCTCTTAGTTCCGCCTATAATAATCCGCTTCATGACAGCCTCCCGCTAATTACGAAAACAGGATTCTGCGCTTGCAACATGGTGTGTGTGCCGATTTTTTTGGTTGGTGTAACAGCGATCTGCACTATTTGCGGTGCAGTTCCGAACTTCTCAAAGCAATCTGCCGCTTTATGGAGCGTTTCGAGCGATACTGCTGTTACCACTATTTCCGCCGCAGGATTTTTACTGTGAACAATATCAAAAATTCCTTCCATATTTCCCGAACTGCCGCCTATAAAAACTTTGTCAGGGATCTGCGAATCTGCCAGTATTTCAGGACAATTTCCCTCTATAACTTCAATATTGTCCAATCCGAAAAGTCGTGCATTCTGCATGGTAAGCCTGACTGATTCGGATTTTTTATCAAAAGAAAGAACCTTTCCGTCAATACAGCGAAAAGCTGCTTCTACGGACACCGAACCTGTACCGCAGCCTATGTCCCACACAACTGAATCATTGGCTATATTCAGCTTTGAAACAGCAATACAGCGTACTTCCGATTTAGTCATTGGTATATCCCCGCGCTGAAAGCTGTCATCGCTTATTGCTGAAGGAACATATCGCAGATAATCGGGATTTTCCGTTATCAGCACGACTAATCCGCTGACTTGAATATCAGTAAATTCAGACGCTTTTGCAGTCAATATGCTTTCGCTTTCATAGCCAAGATCAGTCCCGATATGAACAGTTACACCGCCCATTCCATGATCGCACAGCCGCCTGCATACTTCCGCAGCAGTTATTTTTCCACCAAGCAGAAAAAAACAGCGCTCGCTCATTTTTACATTTGCTGCAATATTGGAGCAGCGTCCGTGGAGGGAGATAAACTTCATTTTTTCATACGAAATGCCAAGCTTACTGCAAAAATATGCGGCTGAGGAAATTCCGGCAACGATATACACGTCATGCGCTTCAAGGAGAGGGAAAAGTTTCTTTGCACCGCTGAAAAAGCCGCAGTCTCCCGACATAAGAACAGCGGCGGTCTCATATGTGCAGGAGTTGAGCTTTTCAGCTATTTCACGCGGATCATAGCTTACAAACAACTCCTTTTCATATGCTTTAAACGGTTGCAATATCCGCTTTGCACCTATCAGGAGTTTTGCCTCACTTATTGCATTTTCAGCTTCTCTATTCAAAGTTTTTTCGCCGTCCATACCTGTTCCGACAATGTATATCTTCATGCTTGAATCTCCTTTTCAATTATACCGATCACTTCCTCAAAGCTTTGACCCTGTTCAACCGGTCGGGCAAGAGTTACTATCTCAGCTCCGCAGATTCGTGCAGCTTCGACTTTTTCGGAATATCCGCCCGCTTCGCCGCTTTCCTTTGTGATCAGCATAGAAACGCCGCTTTGTTTAAGGTGTTCTATGTTCTGCTCAACTGTAAACGGCCCTTTCTCCTGTATGACCTTTGCTGTATCATAAGCAAATCCGCGGCATTGTTCAAGAATCTTTTCTGACGGCAAAACTCTCAGCCACAGCCGTTCACGGTAATTATGTACTTTTGTGAGTTCCGGAATGGATTTGCTCCCAAGAGTGCTGAGCACTGTATTATCGCTTTCGTTGAGAATACTAACAAGTTCGTCCATATCCTTGACTATCAAGCCGCTGGAAACGACACTTTTCCGAATCAGCCTTACATATCGCGTGCCAATTTTATTGCAGGCTGACCTTATATTTCTTGTTGCCTCAACAGCGTATGGGTGTGTCGAATCAATAACCATATCATACCTGTTTTTTAGCATGAGAGCAGATATTTGTTCTTCATCAAGCCTGCCGCAAAGAATGTTCGCATTTTTAGGAAGAAGTGAAGCTCCATACTCCGTAGCGACCGAAATATCCGTATTTATCTTCTTTTTCACACAATATTCGGCGAGCAGCCGTCCCTCGGTCGTGCCGCCGAAAATCAGCAGTCTAAACATTTCTGTAGCCCCTTGGAGTGACCATTTTTCCACCAATGGCCATAGTCTCAGAATTACCGATATAAACGGTGGTAAACATATCAACTGCTGTCTCACGAAGCTGCGAAAGAGTGAGGATTCGGCTTTTCTGACCTTCTCTCCCGATATTCCTTACATATCCACAAATTGTTTTCCCTGGCCGATGCCTCAATATGATATCGCAGGCTTTTTTCAGATAATCGGCGCGAGTCTTTGAGGACGGATTATACAATACTATGACCATGTCACAGTCAGCCGCACACTCAAGTCGCTTTTGTATCTTTTCCATAGGTGTCAGCAGATCAGACAGGCTTATTACGGCAAAATCGTGTGTCAGCGGAGAGCCAAGAACAGCCCCTCCGCTGAATGCCGCTGTTACACCTGCAATAACTTCAATATCGGTATGCGGGTAATTCATACTCATTTCATACGCAAGTCCAGCCATTCCGTAAAGCTGTGAATCTCCGCTGCACACAAGCGAGACCGTTTTATTTGCAGCTTCTTTAAGTGCAAATCCAACCCGCTCACGTTCATGCTTCATTCCTGTTGAAGCATATTCCTTGTCAGGAAAAATTTCCTTTACAAGCTCAACATACTTTGTGTAGCCGACTATAAGTTCACTGCGAATAACAGCTTCCTGCGCGGCAATAGTCATGCCCTCACTGTTCCCCGGCCCTATTCCGACAACATAAAGCATTACAATACCTTCCTTTCAAAATCAAGTATCAGCGGCTTTTCAGCAGCCGCAACCGTAACACCGTCAGCCGCTGTTTTTCGGAGTATAAGCCGACCGCCGCTGCATTTAACAGCACTTCTCTCGCAGACATTGTCAACTCCTGTGACACTTTTTACAAAATCCGACGAGCTGAAGTCTCCCTCAACGTCCATAAGTTCCTGAGCTGTATATACTGATATTCTCAGGTCATGCTTTTCGCAGAATCCGAGCAGACCCTTTTCATCAGCTTTCAGATCAATCGTAGCAATAGCACATATTCTTTCAAAGTCGATACCTGCCGTTTCCAAAGCCGCGAGAACGGCATTTTCAATCTTATCACACTCAGTTCCGCGTTTGCAGCCAATGCCAAGAACTACATTCTTAGCGGTAAGATTCAAAGTAACCGAAAACGGCTTTAAATCCCTGTTTCCAATGTATATCCCCGTTCGGCAGTCTGTACTTTCCAAGAGATCTTTGGGCAAATCTATGTATTCATAATCGCTGACAATTCCGACTTTTTCTGAATCAAGCACAGCGGAAGCTATTGCTTTTGCCGCATTCATATCAGTGATCATCAGATCATTGGCTACAGCAAAGCTGTCGGGAGAAAAATGTGAACCTGTATCGGTGGCTGTTGTTATTACTGCCTGTGCACCTATCAGTTCTGCAAGATTTTCCGCAACGGCATTTGCGCGTCCTATGTGTCCCGAAAGAACAGGTATAACAAATTTTCCGCAATCATCTATAACAATGACGGCAGGGTCGCTTATCTTGGAACGAATACAGGGTGCAACGGAACGTACTGCAATACCGCAGGCACATACAAATACAATCGCTTCGTACTTGTTGAAAATACCCGAAACAAGGTCTTTAAGATCCTCAAAACTGCGCGACACTTCATCTGTATGGCTGCAAAAACAATAGCGCTCTGTATTCAGAAAAAATGCACTATCTGATATTCTGCGTGAAAGTTTTCTGCCGTTTTCGGTTATTGAAATAATTGCAGTTTTCATTAATTGCTCGCCTTTCTGAATTCTGTTTCAAAGTCGGCAGAATAAAGCTTTGACAGCGAACGTATATCACCAAGGAAATATCCGACGGTGATGAGTGCAGTTTTCGTTATATTGTTCTGTTTTGCTGTCTGAGCGAGAGTTCCGACAGTACAGCGGAACACCTTCTCGTCTTTCCATGTTGCCTTATAAACTATCGCCGCAGGAGTATCGGCAGTATATCCGCCTTTTATCAGCCTTTCCGAAAGCTCATCAAGCATACCTGTACTTAGAAATATCACCATTGTAGCGTTATGTGAGGCAAGGCTCTCTATGCTTTCCCTCTCGGGTACGGGAGTGCGTCCTGACATTCGTGTCAGTATAACTGTCTGCGAAACATCGGGCAAAGTATATTCAGCTTTCAGAGCCGCGGCTGCTCCGCAGAACGAACTTACTCCCGGACATACATCATAAGCAATGCCAAGCGAGTCGAGCCTGTCCATTTGCTCGCGAATAGCTCCGTAAACAGAAGGATCACCCGTATGCAGTCTGATGACAGTTTTGCCATTGTTTTCAGCTTGCTCCATTACTTTTATTACTTCATCAAGCGTCATAAATGCGCTGTTGTATATCTCACAATCAGAGCGTGTGTATTCAAGAAGTTCGGGATTAACAAGCGAGCCTGCGTATATCACTACATCGGCAGTTTCAAGAAGCCGCTTGCCTCTCAATGTTATCAAATCGGCTGCTCCGCTGCCTGCTCCAACAAAATGTACCATATTATCCCTCCAAATGCTCAATTATCTCATCAGCAAATTCAGTTTTCAGGAGCATATCATTTTTGAACGAAAAAATGACTGCTCCAATCTTGACTTCACCCTTTGCTCTTGCCTGTAAATAGCCATGGATACGCTCTGTGAGAACAGTCAGCAGCTTATCGGCAACTCCGTTATCATACAATATATCAAGAGCCGCATCAGTCGTTGCACAATCGTTCAGCCTGCAAAGCAGAGAGCTTTCGACACCTGCAAGTACTCCGCAAGTGATAAGCGTTTCGATCCGCCCGTCAGCATACGAGGAGTGGGTGTTCATAATTCCTGAACCAAGCTTCACCATTTTACCTATATGACCGAATATAAGTATATTTTCAAATCCAAGCGCAGCGCCGATATCTATTGCCTCACCGATAAAATTGCTGCACATAACGCATTGCCGGATAAGTGTCGGCCGCTTTTCCATAATAAATTTCTCGCTGTAGTTTCCAATGGTCAATACAAGTGTTTTTCTGCCCTCAGCTTTACGGATATTTGCTTCTGTGCGTATGGTATCCACAATTGCGGAGTTGCTCATTGGCTCTACTATGCCTGTCGTGCCAATAATTGATATTCCGCCTACGATCCCCATTCTTGGATTGAAAGTCTTTTTGGCGATCTCTACGCCTTCAGGTGCTGATATGAGAATGTGCAATCCGCCGATATATCCATACTTATGAGAAATCTCCGATACAGCCTCTGTTATCATTCTCCGCGGCACGGAATTTATTGCGGCTGAACCGACAGGCTGATCGAGTCCTGCCTTTGTAACAGTTCCTATTCCGACACCGCCGTCAATTGTAATACCGCTGTTCGTTTTGGAAACTTCTGCATATATCAATATTCCTTTGGTCGCATCCGGATCGTCACCGCTGTCCTTTTTGACGGCACACCGTACTGTATCGGTCGTTCTGCAAATATCGCAAACATCAAGGTGAAGTGGGACTCCTGACGGTGTCAAGAGTTCCGTATGCGTAAATTTTTTCCCTGAAAGCAGCATTTCGGCTGCTGCTTTCGCTGCTGCGGCTGCACAGGAACCTGTAGTATAGCCGCAGCGAAGCTTTTTTCCGTTATGATATGTATAAATATTCAATTCAGATTCCTTTCTGTACAGCTTGAGCGGCATGACTATTGTTTTCGTTGATTACAATTATAGCATAATTAATTACATATTTCAAGCCGTTTAGTCTGAATAGGAATCATAACCCGGCCACAAAGCAAATATATATTTGCTTTTTCCGAGTAATAGTGATATAATATTTATGTTATACTATGAATATAAGCCCTGAATCAAAGGAGAAAGAAATATGCTTCCAGCGTTTAAATATCACCCGAATCCAATTGAAACCGGTGCTTTTCAAAAAGGTACTCCTCAGAAATGTGATTGCTGCGGCTGCGAAACGGATATATGGTATGAATCACCTTTTTATTCTATAGATGATGTAGATTGCATTTGTCCTGAATGTATTTCAAACGGCGCAGCAGCAAAGAAATTCGACGGAGAATTCCAAGATGCAGATAATGTCGGAAAAGTATCCGATTCGGACAAACTTGATGAATTGTTACATCGTACACCCGGATATATAGGTTGGCAGCAAGAATACTGGTGTGCTCATTGCGATGACTTTTGCGCATTTATCGGATATGTCGGCTGGGACAATCTGATACGTTCAGGTATTGACAAGGAGATCGAAGAAACATACGATCAGGACATATGTGGGTTTGACCTTACAGATGTAAAGGAATATATGCAAAATGACGGAAGTATGCAGGGGTATTTATTCCGGTGTCTCCATTGCGGAAAACATCTGCTATACGTCGATTGCGATTAAATTCACATCGTATTTTATGTGAAACTGATATTATAAAAAGCGATAGAGAGTTTAAGTTCTCTATCGCTTTTTGTATTATTTTGTTTTTATCTCTATATCTCCTGTCGTTGTATGAACTTCGCACTTGTCTCCGCTTAAAGACTTTGGGACACTTACGTTTCCAGTGTTGGTTTCGGTAATAAATATCTTATCGGAGAGCAGGATTCCATTGACATTTCCAGTGGTAGTCTTAAAAAATATGTCACCTGCATCACAAGCATTAAATGCTACATCTCCTGTACTTCTTTCGATGGAGATCTTTTCTGCTGCAATTACATCAGTCAGAAAAATTTCGCCCGTACTTCCCTTTGAGATAAAGTTTTTGCACGAAATATCTGTAAACTTGGAGTCTCCTGTGCTCACCTTAACTTGAATATAACTTTTACAGGAGATTGAATCTGCTTTTATTTCACCTGTTGTAGATGTGAGATCAAGAGAATTTGCAGATAAGTCCGAAATATCCATATCCCCTGTGCTGAGTTTAATTTTAATAGAGTCCGAAGCAGAAGAACGGCACTTAACATTTGCGGTGTCTGCCTCAATATCTATTTTCCCAAATGTAAAAGCATCAGGCAGTTTTATATCTCCCGTATTCTCATTGATACGAAGCAGCGAGTATTCTCTCTCAGGAAGATATACGGAGATCTTCGGCGTATTCAGCATTATGCCAATGTAGAAATTCTTCTTTTCGTTGTCCGTTGTATTGATAGTAAGCGTTTTTCCCTGAACAGAAACAGCAGCTTTCACATTCTTAGGTTCATCACAGACAACTCTGCACTTTCCGTCATCAGAAGGTAAAAATATGATATCCTCAACATCAGTTTTCAACGAAATATCGTCAAATTTATCGTCCACCTGATATGTACTGCTTACGAGTTGCACAGTGCTTAACTTTGAAAAATCCCAATGATTTGCCGCCATCACACCTGTGAAAATTATAATTCCGAAAAGAATAAGTAAAGCACCTGTGATAAGCAGTCCTTTGGTTGATTTTTTCATTATGCTCTCTCCTTTACAAAACTATTTTTAATGCTCAGAACAAGCTTTTTTGTCATTAACAGAACTCCTTTGGTCACCGCTTTACAACCAAAGAAAAAGAAAACAGACATTCCCGCGCAAACCATACCTGCACTAATCATGACGATAGCCGACGATATATGACCATTAAAAATAAAAAAGATGCACATGAAAATACTGCCTAAAGCAGCACATATCAGTGCGGTTTCGATCGCCCACAAGGAAACTATTACCGACCATATTGCCGCATAAACTGCAATAATTACGGAAAATACAGCGATTCCGAGGGAAAGCCATATCGGAGAACCCAGTATCAGGAGTACGATCTCCCATACTCTTAACTTGCGTGACGGCTTTACCTTTTCTTTTACAAGCACGGCAAGCGGAATGTCTGCAACGATTTGCGAAATAATTTCGTCAATGTCTCCAATCTCGCCTATCGCCTGTTCCTCGGAAAGTCCTTCCTCTATTCGGTCATCGATCATCTCGCTGTAAAATGTAAGACGTTCTTCGATTTCATTCTGAGGAAGTCCCGATAAACCTTCTCTCAACCGCATAAGAAATTCTTGCTTATTCATCATTATCCTCCTTGGTTACAAATCGATATATGGACAAAATTTCGTCCCATTCTTTTTTAAAATCTTCAATGCGCTTTAGTCCTTTATCAGTGATATGATAATATTTGCGCAATCTGCCGCCGTGTTCCGCTGTTCGGACTGTCAGCATATCCGATGATTCAAGTCGCTTCAGAATGGTGTACAGCGTCGATTCAGACAACTCGATATACGGTTTCATGTCTTTGATTATCTTATAACCGTATGAATCTTCACTCCTGATTGCTGCTAATACACATACATCTAAGAGTCCGCGTTTTAACTGAATATCCATACAATACCTCCTCTTACATAATACATCATATCACGAAGTATCGTACTTGTCAAGAGCTTTTTTATAAAATTTGAAAATTAAATATTTGTACTTTTGTTATCTATGAACACCCTCTTTGCCTCACAACATTAGGTGATTTTAGGAAGTTTAATATCCAAAAGTCCGAATAAAAAAATATGTATTCCAAGCATATCTGTTTTTATTGACATTATCCTGATTAATAATTATAATTAAGCTAAGTTATATTTATCTTATATTTCAATTTCACTTAGTTTACTTGAATGCTTGTTTTTGGTATACTAAGCTCAGGAGGTAATTATGAATAATAATTTTGGTAATTATATTAGTCGATCAAGAAGAAATTCAAAGATGTCTCAGGAACAGTTGGCTGAAAAAATGGAAGTCAGCAAAACTACTATACAAAATTGGGAAAGCGGCAGGACAAAGGTAAAGCCAACTCACCTTAAAAGGCTTGCATATCTGTTTAATGTATCAGAAAAGAATTTGATTGATGAATTGACTCGTGATAATGATTCAAGAGGAAATACATTCCCATTTTTTCTTATTGAGGATAATAAGGAATTAGTTGATATTATTAAATCTCTGCATCTTAACTTGAACCAACAAGAATTGTTTGGCCTTATATGCCTATATAGTCGGGATTCACTACAACACATATCTCAGAATACAGTTTTTAATGAAGCGATTCTCAAAATCCCCTATGAATTTGTTTCTAAAATCGGAAGCATACACTTCATGAACCTTTTAAGTGGACTAAAGGAACTTTTGAAATATGTTGATCCAGAGTTTCTTCTAAAAGTATTAAAACTCTATCCCGATGAAGTGTTTGATGTTACACGTCTTTCTAAAAATCTAATCATTGAATTTCTTGATAGTGGACATCTTTCATTTGAAGAGGACTTTGATGATACTGTTGGGTTTGATTTTAATATTAATATGAAAAAAGCAAAAAATGTATTGCCTATTCTTGAAAAAGGTGATATATACTTATCAGACAGCGATCAGTTGGATGCCCCATTAAGTGATGAAGTTCCACAGGAAATCATTGATGCTACAGAGTATCCTCCTAATCCAAAATGTTTATTATTTTATGTTTTAAACGGTCTCGATGGTATTACAGACATATATGATGAAAAACGCAAGTATTATTTGAAAATAAACGAATTAGGTCATGAACTTCTGAGATGGTTTCAGGAAAAGGAGTAGTTATATATGAAAAAATGGTTTACACGATTTAATGATGCTGATTTTACACATTATTATGAATCCGGTGAAGCTACGGCTGTACAAATTGTTAAAAATCTTGCTCGCGATATCGATACTTCCAACAAATGGATCGATGTTATTTCGTATAAAAGATATGCAACAAATCTAAATAGAAATTGGTTCAATTGGAGTATTGTTGAACTGTTTCCGAGAATCACCCACCCTAAGTACACAAAAGATGTACAATATAATAAATATATTTGTTGGCACGCCGCTCATAATGATATTACAGTTCATAGACAAAAGAATCATCATGGTGAGAAATATATCGTTTTTTGTAAACTTATTAAACCTGATTTTCCTTATTATGAGGATTATCATTATGAGAATTATCAGATTATAAATTTTGGTAAAATCAATCAGAAGAAAATCAACTTCATAATTGCTAATACTACTGAATTTGTTAGTAAGATACAACAAAATAGAGATCCACTACTTGCATTGCTATCGATTAGAGCATAAGCGGTTCTTCTTTTGTTCTGCAAGCTTTTCATGTCTTTTTGACCGGTATTTTCAGGATTACATCCCATACTTTTTTCTGTGCACAATAGAAGAACATGGATACTACTTTCTTGCTTGAAAAATCCTTCGGCAAATTTCTTCGCCTTGTCATATTTGCTTTCGTTGACTGCCGGGAAGCATTACTTTATCTGCTCCCGCTGTGCATTTGTTAAATAGCTTGTATTTTCCACTTTCTTTATTTTATCATATTTCTTATATGTAGACAAATTCTCATAGTCCAAAGCTCACCTTATTGGCAATAACATTTTAAGGTTCATCTGAGAATTAAAGCTATTCTCAACTGAACCTTAAATGATTATATATTACTAACCTTATACAGATGATGAATTTCTGACAGCATTTCTTATCGAAAGAACTGCTCTCGGCGAAACAGAAAGCTCATCTACGCCCATTTTTATGAATGTTTCAGTAAGCGAACTGTCGGCAGCAAGTTCTCCGCAGATACCTGCCCAGATACCTGCCTCGTGAGCCGCATCAACTGTCATCTTTATCATACGAAGAACCGCTGGGTGCTTTGCATCGTAGAATTTTTCAAGTCCGCATATGCTCTGACTGTCAAGTGCAATGGTGTACTGCGTAAGATCGTTTGTTCCTATTGAGAAGAAACTTACCTCCCGCGCAAGTTCGGGAGCTATCATCACCGCCGCAGGAGTTTCTATCATTACGCCGAGTTCGAGGTTCTCATCATAGGGAATGCGTTCTTTTTTCAGTTCCGCCATTACAACGCTGCACATACGCTTTGTCTCCTGAACCTCCCAAAGACTCGATACCATTGGGAACATGATCGCGAGTTTTCCGTATGCAGAGGATCTGTAGAGCGCTCTGAGCTGAGTCTTGAAAATCTCGGGACGTGTGAGGCAAATTCGTAATGCTCTCATGCCGAGTGCAGGATTCGCCTCATCTGCAAGTCCAAAATATCCGATTTTCTTGTCGACACCTATATCCATTGTTCTGATTATCACGCGTTTGCCGTTCATTCTCTGAACAACGGTTTTGTAAGCTTCAAACTGAACTTCCTCTGCCGGAAAATCATCAGAACCAAGATACAAGAATTCGCTCCTGAAAAGTCCGATTCCACGTGCGTCATTTGTTATAACTGCATCAACATCAAAAGGGTTTGTGATATTTGCGTATACCTTTATCTTCTTGCCGTCTGTTGTAACATCGGGCTGACCCTTCAGTTTTTCGAGCATTTCCCGTACAGCTTTTTCATGACGCTGTTTTTTACCAAGGTAGTCCTTAGTGGTTTCATCGGGATCGATCACGATATATCCTACGCTTCCGTCCATTATGACTTCCCTGTTCTCGTATTCGGGGCGAAATTCAAGGTCAGCGTTTATGACTGCGGGGATTCCGAGCGTTCTCGCAAGGATAGCAGTATGGCTGTTTGCATTTCCGCCGCTGAGGATAAATCCGAGAATTAGATTCTTGTCAAGCTGAACAGTCTCGCTCGGAGTCAGGTCGTACGCAGCGATAATAACAGGTTTTCCGCCAAAATCATTTACCTCGCCGCTTCCACTGAGAATATTTACAACGCGATTGGAAATGTCGAGTACATCAACACTTCTCGCTTTCATATAATCGTCGTCCATCATTGCGAACATTTCGGAAAACTCCTTGCCTGCCGCGTCAACAGCAGCCTCTGCGCTGTATCCGTCAGATTGAATAAGCTCCGTAATTCTGTCTGTATAGTCGAGATCGTCCAGCATCATACGGTGAGTTTCAAAGAGCGTTGCAGCCTCTTCGCCAAGTGTGGCTCTTGTTTTTTCTGCAAGCGCATCAAGTTCTTTCGCAGCAGACGCAGACGCTTCTTTCCAGCGCGCAAGTTCCTCATCGGGTGTACCTGCTTTTTTATCAGTGTTCTTTGACGCACGCTTATAGTAAAATAGTGTTCCCTCTGCGATTCCGGAAGAAACTCCGGTACCCTTTGCCGCTAACATATGACCACCGTCTTTTCCGTTGTGAGTTTAGAAGTTGTTTTCCCTGAGGAACGCCTCGATAGCCTCGGCTGCTGCTGCCTTGTCCTCGCCCTCTGTCTGAACGGTGATAGTTTCACCGCACTTGATACCAAGTCCCATAAGCGCCATAAGACGTCGTGTATCAGCCGATTTGCTGCCTTTGATGATCGTAACCTTGCTCTTGAATTCGGCTGACTTCTTTGCGAGGAGACCTGCGGGACGTGCGTGGATTCCTACTGCATCGGTAATTGTGTAATTAGGTCGTGTTGACACTAAGCCTAACAACGCATCTTTTCGGCAAAATTTCA
>OGDF01000590.1_pt1 | contig 56737 bp, 49 predicted proteins | sample 1570141 | NCBI WGS metagenome assembly OGDF01 (sample SAMEA4370581, study PRJEB24528) | human gut metagenome
ACGGAATATTTTCAAATACTTATCTTAAAAAGCAACAAAATTCTTAAAAAAAGCGAAAAACAAAACAAATGTGCTTTTTTTATTACTTTTTGTGCAAAAATAGAAGATTTTTAAAAACAAATGATACAATGTTTTAAATTAGAAACATTTATTGAAAAGGGGAAAAAATGAAGAAAACACTTTATGTTTTTATTTGAAAAGAATGTATATGCTTTAGAAACAAGTAAAATCTTTTCAGATGAAATAAATAGGATCATTGTAATGGGTCTATTATAGTGTAATATCATTATTATGGTCATTAAAGAAACAAGACGTAGAAAATGACAAAACTCATTTTCTTTTTATTTCTTTTTTTATAGAGAGAATATTTCTTTTTTTGACATGCAATTCCTTGAAAAAAAAGATATTTTTATATCCTTATAATAACGCTTACAATTGAAATTGTATTTTAAAATTATGATGATATGATAAGCTACGAACTTAAACAAATTTCAAAGAGAAAAAAGAACTTCAGGAATAATGAAGATAAATATTTATATGAATGTTAGGAGGGAAAATATGAAAAATATCTTTGAAGTATCTCTTGAAAGCCATTATCAATTTGAATGGGATAAATTAGGAAATATCAAAAAAGGAAGAGAACATTTAGGTGAGGAAATGCCGGTTCTTGTCTATAGATTATTAGAATACAGTATGAATGATGTCTTGTTTAAAAATTTTGGTATTGAAAAAACAGATGAAATTTTTAGACAAGCTGGTTATCTTGCAGGATGTGAATTTGCGAAAAATGCATTGCCTCTTGATGCTGATGAAAGTACATTTGTAAGTACGCTTGCTCAAACTTTAGAAACTTTAAAAGTAGGTATTTTAAGAATGGAAGAAGCGGACTTTGAAAAAGGTGAATTTGTAATTACAATTCATGAAGATCTTGATTGTAGTGGATTGCCACCAACAGGTGAAGTTGTATGTAAATATGATGAAGGTTTTTTTGCGGGAATTTTAGAAGCATATACCAAGAAGCCTTTTAAAGTAAGAGAAGTTGATTGCTGGTCTAGTGGAAGTAGAGTATGTCGTTTTAAAGGGACAGTAGATGATGATCGATAAGGATCAAGAACTTTTCTTAGATTACATTAAACAACTTTTATATAACACAGATGAAGCAACACTTTGTCGTGATGAACTTTCAGATGATGTAACACAGCTTGCAGATGGAATTGAATATTTAGGTGAAGTGATCAAAGATGAAAAGATTGTTTTATCTAAAATGGCCCAAGGAGAAGTAGATGAAGAATTTTCTATATCTCACAATTATTTAGCGGCTCCTGTTAAAAGCATTCAAAGTAATTTAAAGCATTTATCATGGGTTGCTCAAAGAGTTGCGGCAGGTGATTATAAACAACATGTTTCAAGCTTAGGAAGCTTTTCTGATTCATTTAATGAAATGATTGATCAATTAAGCCATTATCGAGAAAAGATGGAACATATCAGTAATACAGATGTCTTAACGGGAACTGCGAATCGACGTGCTTTTAATCAAATGATTAAAAAGCTTTGGGATAAAGATATTCCTTGTGCCATTGTATTTATTGATATTGATGGTTTGAAGTATGTAAATGATAATTATGGTCATTCTGGAGGAAATCGCTATATTAAAGAAGTATGTCAAATCTTGAAAATGAATTTAAAAGAAGATGAATTTATTTTTAGAATTGGTGGGGATGAACTACTTATTTTATCTAAAAAAGAAGATGCACATATATGTGAAGAACGTCTACTAGAAATACGCTTACAATTTAGAGAAGAAATGAAAAAGAAAGTACCGTATCCATGTGATTTTAGTTTTGGTTGTGTGGATATTGATAAAAAAGAAAACAAAACAATTAGTGAATATTTAAGTCTTGCTGATAAAAAAATGTATCATTTTAAAATGCAACATTATATTGATCAAAGACGACCTAAATACAGTAATCATATTGATAAAAGTGGTTTAGATAGTCGTATTTTTGATGCTTTTTCTCAAACATCAATCAACCGCTATGCTTATATATGTAATATGGAAACAAATGTTTCAAGATGGTCCGTACAAGCTGTCAAAGACTTTGATTTACCTTATGAATATATGTATGATGCAGGTAAAATATGGGAAGAACATATTCATCCAGATGATTGTAAAGAATATGAAGAAGATATTGAAGCAGTTTTCTCTGGAAAGAAAGAATGTCATGATTTAACATATCGTGCACGTTTAAAAAATGGTAAATATATAAAATGTCGTTGTGAAGGATATGTCTTAAGAGGAAGAACGGCTAAAGAACCCAATCTTTTTGCAGGAATACTTACACGAGTCGATGAAGCAGTGAATTATGAAGAAAGATAGTTTTAAGTGGGATCAAGGTGATCTCACTTTTTTATTTATCAAAAAAGAAAAGACTAAGAACACCTAAAATAAAACATCCAGAGCAATCACATTGATAATTTGTTCGATTCAATTTGATTTTGATTTAAAAGTAAACAAAATCATACCAATAACAGTTGTTCCAAAGAATAAACAAATTGGAAATGTCATGATTTGAGGTAAAAGGCATGCAAAGTGAATACTTTTTCTACCGGTATTAAACCAATAAAAAGGAGAAAGAACACATAACTGTTTATTTAAAAAATGAATGTTTCGTCTCTTTAAAGCAACAAGTATTTTCCAAAGTACTTTCCCACAACCAATATGCAAAGAATGACCTCTATAAAAAGAACAAATTATGAAAATGTGAAGCAATTAAAAGTGTGGTTATACAAAAGAAAAGAATATTTGAAGATACTTGAAAAGTACTATATTGTAGATATTGGAATGCGCTATATGTTACTAGGAACACAAAAAATAGATGCTGGACATATTTTAGAAAATGTTGTGTATTTAGAATTATTAAGAAGAGAAAATAAAGTATTTGTAGGGAAAGTTGATCATTTTGAAGTGGATTTTGTTGCGCAAAATTCTAAAGGTATCGAATACTATCAAGTTGCATTAACTGTACGTGATGAAAAAACACTTCAAAGAGAGTTAAGACCTCTTCAAGCTATTCAAGAATTACCCTAAAGTTATTCTTACAATGGATGATGATCCTAAAGTGCAATATGAAGTAATACGACGTATTAATGCACGAAATTGGTTATTAGGGCTAATTGAATAGTTTTATTAGTGTTAAATAATATAGAATAGGGGATCCTTTAAAGAGGATTTTTTTAATTTTTTAGCACTTATGTGTTGACAGTGCTAAAAATATGAATATAATAAAATTAGCACTAGGGATAAAGGAGTGCTAAAGGAGAGTGATAACATGGATATCGAAAAATTTACAGCCAAGATGCAAGAGGCAATTCAAAAAGCAAGTCAATTAGCATTAAGTTATAAGCATCAAGTAATTGACATTGAACATGTATTGTATGTTTTATTGAATGATAGTAGTGGTATTTTTCCAAGGGTGTTATCTAAGCTAAATAAAGATAAAAATCATTTCATTCAAGTATTAGAACAAAGGCTTCAACAAAAAACGACACTTGAAAATATTGATGTCAATAGCATGAGAATAAGCTATAGCTTAAATGATTTACTTGCGAAAGCAAATAGTCAAATGACATCGTTTAAAGATGAATATATGTCTGTAGAACATGTCATTATGGCTTTATTTGAAATAAATGAAAATTGGGTCAAAGATTTATTGAACCAAGAAGGTATGAATAAAAAGGATACAAAAAAGGTAATTTTAGAAATGCGGGGTGATCATATGGTAGATAATCCAAATCCAGAAAATACTTATGAAGTATTAGAAAAATATGGACGTGACTTAACAAAAGATGTGGAAAATGGAAAATTAGATCCAGTTATTGGACGTGATGATGAAATTCGTCGTGTGATTCAAATCTTGTCACGTAAAACAAAAAATAATCCAATTTTAATTGGTGAACCAGGTGTTGGTAAAACAGCCATCGTTGAAGGATTGGCATGGCGTATTTATAAAAATGATGTACCAATTTCTTTACAAAATAAAACTTTATATGAACTTGATTTAGGTTCACTTGTAGCTGGTGCTAAATACCGTGGTGAATTTGAAGAAAGATTGAAAGCAGTTTTAGGTGAAATTAAAAAAGCAAATGGAAATATCATCTTATTTATTGATGAAATCCATCAATTAGTTGGTGCTGGTAAAACAGATGGTGCGATGGATGCTGCTAACTTATTAAAACCAATGTTGGCTCGTGGTGAACTTCATTGTATTGGAGCAACGACTTTAGATGAATATAGACAATATATTGAAAAAGATGCAGCTCTTGAAAGACGTTTCCAAAAGGTACAAGTTGATGAACCAACAATTGATGATAGTATTGCTATCTTACGTGGTTTAAAAGATTCTTTTGAAAGACATCATGGGGTTAAAATCAATGATAGTGCTATTATTGGGGCTGTTAATTTATCACAAAGATATATTACGGATCGTTTCTTACCAGATAAAGCCATCGATTTAATCGATGAAGCGTGTGCTTCAATTCGTATGGAAATTGATTCTTTACCAGAAGAATTAGATGGTATTACACGTGAAAAGAATCGATTAGAAATGGAAAGAATTTCGATTGAAAAAGAAGATAGTAATGAAGATAATGTAAAACGTTTAAATGATATTAAAGAACGTATTGCTTCTTTAACTGAACAAGAAACAGCATTAAAAGCAAAATGGAAAGAAGAAAAGTCTTCATTAGATCATATTAAAGAATTAAAGAATCAAAAAAATAAACTTGTAGCTTTACAAGATAAATATATGCAAGAAGGTAATTTACAAGAAGCTTCTAAACTTCAATATGGTGATATTCCAAAAATCACCAAAGAAATTGCTGATCTTGAAGCAAAAGAATCGGATGATGCTTTACTTCAAGAAAAAGTAACTGTTGATAATGTCTCAGAAGTTATTTCAAGATGGACAGGTATTCCAATGAATAAATTAATGGCTTCTGAAAGAGAAAAACTTTTAGCCTTAGATGATACATTAAAAGTACGTGTTATTGGTCAAGATGATGCAATCACTAAAGTAACAGATGCTATCTTACGTAGCCGTGCTGGTATCAATGATGAAGAAAAACCAATTGGTTCCTTCTTATTCTTAGGTCCAACTGGGGTTGGTAAAACAGAAGTGGCTAAAGCTTTAGCAGAACAATTATTTGATACTGAAAAGAATATTGTGCGTATTGATATGTCTGAATATATGGAAAAATTCAGTGTCTCTCGTTTAGTAGGAGCTCCACCAGGATATGTTGGTTATGAAGAAGGTGGACAATTAACAGAAGCAGTAAGACGTCATCCTTATAGTATTGTATTATTGGATGAAATTGAAAAAGCCCATCCTGATGTTTTCAATATCTTACTTCAAGTCTTAGATGATGGACGTATTACAGATAGTAAAGGTAATACAGTTAGCTTTAAAAATACAATTATTATTATGACAAGCAATATTGGTTCTCAATATTTATTAGAAGGAAATAATGAAGAAAATAGAAAACTTGTCAAAGAAGAATTAAAAGCGCACTTTAAACCAGAATTCTTAAATCGTATTGATGAAATTGTTATGTTTAATTCATTAGATAGTTCAGTAGTAAGAAAAATTATTGATAAATTTATTGGTCAATTAGTTCATCGTTTACAAGATAAAAAGATTACGATTTCTTTAACTGATCAAGCTTATCAAATGATTCAAGAAGAAGGATTTGATCCAATCTATGGAGCAAGACCATTAAAGAGATTTATTCAATCTCAAATTGAAACAAAACTTGCTAAAGAAATTATTAAAGGAACAGTTCATCAAGGACAACATGTAGAAGTTGATTATCAAGATGGATTTGTTTTAAAAGCTCAATAAGGAAGTAGTATAAAAGCTACTTCTTTTTTTATAAAACTATTTTGTATTTAGAAAGAAAATAATAGCTAATTAAGTACGAAAAATCGTACTTTTCTTTTTGAAATTGTAGGAATATAAATAAAAATGTAAAATTGTTTTTTCTTGGGGAAATATTATGCTAGAATATGTTGGGGTGAAAGACGATGCAAAAATATTTTATAAATGAAAATATCGAATTAAATAAATCTTTCAAAATAGAAAGTAGTGATCAACATCATATAGAAAAAGTAATGCGTAATAAAAATGGTGATCAAATTATTTGTGTAGACTTAAAACATATTCAATATTTATGTTTAATTGAAAATGTTCAAGAAGGTACAATTTTACCAATTGAAAAATTAGATATTAATAATGAATTAGATGTAGAAGTTACACTTGTTTATGCTTTACCTAAAGGAGATAAATTTGAATTTGTTTTACAAAAAGCCTGTGAGTTAGGAGTTCATCATATTATTCCATTAAGTTCTAAAAGATGTGTTGTTAAACTTACTAAAGACAAATTCAATAAAAAACTGCCCCGCTATCAAAAAATATTAAAAGAAGCAAGTGAACAATCAGGAAGAAATAGAATACCTTCAATAGAAGAAGTAAAAACAATTAAAGAATTAAAACCCTATTTAAAAGATTATAATTTAGTGGCTTATGAAGAAACTGCTAAACAACATGAACATGGTGAATTATTTCATACTTTACAACAATTAAAAGCAGGAGATCAATTATTGATTATTGTTGGTTGTGAAGGTGGCTTTGATGAAAGTGAAATTCAAGAATTAAACGAGATAGGCGTTAAATGTTGTTCATTAGGTAACCGTATTTTAAGAAGTGAAACAGCACCACTTTATTTAATGAGTGTCATTGGTTATTCAAGGGAGCTTATAAAATGATTAAATTATTAAAGAAATATGGGGTAGAGTTAAAATTAAAAAAATGTGATTTGTTTCGTCTTATTGAAGGACAAAAAGATACTTTTCTTGAAGATGGTTTTGCTTTTAAAATGACAAATGAAGAAGAAATGTTTAAATATGAAGTGATTTTAAATGGTATTTATAATAAGACAAAAATAGAAGGGGAATATAAGCGATTTGTTTATGAGACACAAGATGCTATTCAATATTTAAATTATGAAGAAAAACAAAAAATGTTTAATAGTATTATTAGTGAAACGTTAAAAAATTTAAAACTTATGAAAGCTGATCAACAAATTATTTTAATTCCTTATTTAGAACCTTTTATAAATGAAAGATATTTAAATAATTATATGTTATTAACATTAAAACAACATCAATTGTATGTTAAAAATTATCAAAGAAATATAGAAATTCCTTATCAACTTTATGGTTTAAAAGTATTACGTTCTGCTTTTTCTTCTTTAAAAGGAATAGCTGAAGATGAAAATTATGAATATTATTATTATGATGGTTTAAAGAAAATCTATATTTTTGATAAGAAAGAATATGGTTTAGTAGATAGTTTTCCAATAATTGATAAATATTTCCAAGGAAATACATCTTTAGATGATATAAGAGAAATTATGACTTATTATAAACAACCTCAACAATTTATAAATCAATTACATGAATTAAATTATTTAAGTGATAAAGTACATAAAAAAATTATGAAAAAATTAAAGTAGGTGAAAGAATGAAAGTTGCATTCCATACATTAGGATGTAAAGTTAATTCCTATGAATCTCAAGCAATGTTAAATATGTTTGAAGAAGCTGGATATGAAGAAGTTGATTTTAAAGAAGTGGCAGATGTTTATGTTGTTAATACATGTACTGTCACAAATACAGGAGATAGTAAATCTCGTCAAATGATACGCAAAGCAATTCGTAAAAATCCTCAAGCAACCGTTTGTGTTGTTGGATGTTATAGTCAAGTAGCACCTCAAGATATTGAAGCAATTGAAGGTGTAAGTATCATTTTAGGGACACAATTTAGAAATGAAATTGTTGATTTAGTAGAAAAGTATCAACAAACACATGAAAGAATTGTGAAAGTTTCTGAAGTTAAACAATTAAGAAAATTTGAAGATTTAAATATTGATCGTTTTTTACATACAAGAGCTTATTTAAAGATTCAAGATGGATGTAATAATTTCTGTACATATTGTATTATTCCTTATGCTAGAGGAAGAGTGCGATCTAGAAAACCAGAAAGTGTTATTAAACAAGCAAAGGAATTAGTAGCTAAAGGATATGTAGAAATTGTTTTAACAGGGATTCATACAGCAGGATATGGTGAAGATTTAGAAAATTATAGTTTTTATGATTTATTAGTAGATTTAACAAAAATAGAAGGATTAAAGAGACTTCGTATTTCTTCTATTGAAACAAGTCAAATTACTGATGATATTATTGATTTAATTTCAAAATCTAAAATTATTGTGGATCATTTACATGTACCGCTTCAAGCTGGGTGTGATGAAACACTTAAACGTATGAATAGAAAATATAATTGTGAACAATATTATGAAAAATTATCAAAAATTAGAAGATTGATTCCTGATATTGTTTTTACAACAGATGTCATTGTTGGTTTTCCTGGAGAAAGCGAAGAAGAGTTTGAAAAAACTTATGAATTTATTAAAAAAGTGGGATATACACAACTTCATGTTTTCCCTTATTCTATGCGTAAAGGAACACCAGCAGCACGTATGGTACAAGTTGATGAAAAAATTAAACATGAAAGAGTTAATCGATTGATTGCATTATCTCATGAGTTAAATGAAAATTATGCAAAATCTCAAATTGGTAAAACTTTAAGAGTTCTTTTTGAAAAAGAAGATCATGGATATTATGTGGGACATGGAGATAATTATTTACTTATAAAAGTACAAAGTGATGAACAATTGATAGGTCAATTGAAGAATGTTATAATTGATTCATATGATGAAATGTTAATTGGAAGAGTGGTATAATGAAACGATTAAATGAGTTGTTTGATATTGATAATGATATGAAAATATACTCAATTCATAGTGATTCAAGATATGTAAAACCCTATTCTATATTCTTTTGTATTGAAGGATTGAGTGTAGATGGACATCGTTATGTGGATGATGCTATTTTTCAAGGAGCAAAAGTTATTGTTCATAGCAAGGATATAGAAAAACAACCAGGCATTATTTATATTAAGGTAGCAGATGCTTTAGATGAATTAAATAGAGTTTCTAATGTATTCTATGATTATCCAAGTAAGAAAATGCGTGTTGTTGGAGTGACTGGAACAAGTGGTAAAACAGTTGTTGCTTCAATGGTTAAAAGTGTGATGGATCATTATTGTAAAGCAGCTTACATGGGAACAATTTCTTTAGAGTATGATGGGGTAGAAGAACAGTGCCCTTATACGACACCAGAAACTTTATATGTACAAAAGAAATTGTTTGATATGGCAAGACGTGGTGTTAAGGTTGTTGCCATGGAAGCAAGTAGTCATGGTTTGGCACTTAAAAGAATTGATGCAGTCGATTTTAATATTGCTGTTTTAACAAATATTTCTGATGAACATTTAGATTTTCATGGAACTAGAAGACAATATATTGAAAGTAAGAAAAAATTATTTTCAATGTTATCTACAAATTCGATTGCTGTTTTAAATAAAGATGAAGAAGTTTTTGCTGAATTTAAAGCAGCTACGAAAGCAAGAATTATGACTTATGGTATTAAAAATGAAAGTGAAATTATGGCTAAAAATATAGAACTTTATATTGATCATAGTGAATTTGATCTTTCATTAAAAGGAAATCTATATCATATTGTTTGTCCAACAATTGCTGATTTTAATATTTATAATGTTCTAGCAACGGTAGGAGTACTTGTTGGTTTAGGATTTGATGATCGCATGATCATTGAAGCCATTAGTGATTTAAAACCAGTTAATGGAAGAATGGAGCTTATTCCTAATAAACATAAAATTACGATTATTGTCGATTATTGTTGTCATACAAAAGATTTTGAAAATGTTTTTAAATTTGCAGATCGTGTTTCTAGAGGAAATATTATTGCTGTTTTAGGAGCACCGAGTAAAAGACATATGGCAAGAAGAAAGAAAATAGGAGCATTGGCCAATAGATATTTAGATCATGTGATTTTGACTGAATTAGATGATCGAGGAGAAAATATTGAGGAAATTTGTAAAGAAATTCAAAGTGAGATTACAGATATTCCAAGCATTATTATTCCTAATCGTGCAGTAGCTGTTGAACAAGCCATTGAACAAGCAAGTCCAGGAGATGTTGTTTTATTATTAGGAAAAGGTCATGAAAAATTTATTGCCTTAGAAGTTGGTCAAAGAGAGTATGAAGGAGATAAAGCGATAGCATTAAAAGCTATTAAAAGAGTATACGAAGGAGAAGAAGAAAATGAACTACAACAAAATGATTGATCATACTGTTTTAAAAGCAGATACACCTTTAGAAACAGTTAAAAGAATTTGTGATGAAGCAATGGAATATGGTTTTGCAAGTGTTTGTATTAATCCATGCCATGTTGCTTATTGTGCAGACTATCTAAAAGATAGTGATGTCAATGTATGTACAGTTATTGGTTTTCCATTAGGGGCTAATACAAGTGCAGTGAAAGCATTTGAAACAAAGGATGCGATTGCTAATGGGGTTGATGAAATTGATATGGTAATGAATATCGGAGCTTTAAAAGATAAAAATTATGATTTAGTAAGAGATGATGTTAAAGCGGTAGTTGAAGCTGCTAATGGAACATTAGTAAAAGTTATTTTAGAAACTTGTTTACTTACAGAAGATGAAATTAAAAAAGCATGTGAATTATGCGTAGAAGCAAAAGCTGATTATGTAAAAACAAGTACTGGTTTTTCAACAAGAGGGGCTACAATTGAAGATGTTAGAATCATGAAAGAAGCTGTTCATGGAAAAGCAAAAGTAAAAGCTGCAGGTGGTGTTAGAACACCTGAAGATATGGTGAAAATCGTTGCTGCTGGAGCTGATCGTATTGGAACAAGTGCAGGATGTTCTTTAGTTAAAAAATAAGTTGGATGTAATTTTAATTTTTTAATGTTATTTACAAAATACAGGTATAAAATGAAAAATATGTAAATGGTATTCGAAATGAATATCATTTACTTTTTTATTCCAAAAATAATATATAACTAAAGAAGAAATGAGGGATTATATGGGAAATACACCAAAGAAAATAAAAGTAAGAGGTGCAAAAGTACATAACTTAAAAAATATCAATGTTGATATACCATTAAATCAAATAGTTGCTATTACAGGTGTTTCAGGGTCAGGAAAATCATCACTAGCCATGGGTGTTCTTTATAGTGAGGGTTCAAGAAGATACTTAGAATCTTTATCAACTTATACAAGAAGGCGTATGACGAGTGCTACGAAGGCACAAGTAGATGAAGTTCTTTATGTTCCTGCGGCTTTAGCACTTCACCAACGACCGGCTGTTCCAGGTATTCGTAGTACGTTTGGAACAGGGACAGAACTTTTAAATAGTTTAAGACTCATGTATTCACGTCTTGCTAAGCATTGTTGTAAAAATGGTCATTATATTGAACCAACTTTAAATGTGGCTGCTGAAAAAGAAATCATCTGTCCAATTTGTAAAGAAAAAATACATGCACCAAGTGCTGAAGAGTTAGCTTTTAATAGTCAAGGAGCTTGTCTTAAATGTGGTGGAACAGGAATTGTTAGAATTGTTGATATTGATTCGCTTGTTCCTGATAAAACACTTACCATAGATGAAGGAGCAGTCGCTCCATGGAACTCATTAATGTGGACTTTGATGACAGATGTTTGTCGTGCTATGGGAGTAAGAACAGATGTGCCTTTTAATCAATTAACTGATGAAGAAAAAAATATTGTTTATTATGGACCGGCGGAAAAGAAACATATTTTTTATAAGGCTAAAAATACGGATCATGCAGGAGAAATGGATTTTACTTATTTTAATGCAACTTATACAGTAGAAAATGCTTTATCAAAAGTTAAAGATGATAAAGGAATGAAAAGAGTTGAAAAGTTTTTAAAAGAAGAAATTTGTCCAGAATGTCAGGGAACACGTTTATCAAAAGAAGCAAGAAAACCTTTGATTAGAGGAATTGGTTTAGATAAAGCTTGTCAAATGCCATTAAATGATTTAGTAGAATGGGTAAGAGGTATTCCAGATTCAATGCCTGATGAAATGAAGCCAATGGCTCGTGAAATCTGTGATTCGTTTTTAGATGTTTCTAAAAGGCTGTTAGATTTAGGATTGGGCTATCTTTCTTTAGATAGAGCTGCTTCTACACTTTCAACAGGAGAAAGACAACGTATGCAACTTGCTAGAGCAGTAAGAAATCGTACAACAGGTATTCTCTATGTTTTAGATGAACCTTCTATTGGATTACATCCTTCTAATATTTATGGACTTATAGGAGTCATGAATGATTTAATTCATGATGGAAATTCTATTTTATTAGTAGATCATGATACTGAAATTATTAAAGAAGCGAATTGGCTCATTGAAATGGGACCAGAAGCAGGAAAAAATGGAGGTTATGTTTTTACGGAAGGAACAATAGAACAAATTAAAAATGATAAAAAGTCAATGATTGGGCCATTCCTTACAAATCATTATGATGAAAAAATGCGTCCAATATCTCCAATTGAACAACTATTTGAATTTGGGAAAATTCATCTTTCAACAAATCAAATACATACAGTCCATCCTTTAGAAGTAGATATTCCTAAAGGGAAATTAACGGTTGTTACAGGAGTGTCAGGTTCTGGAAAAACAACGATGATTCTAGAAAGTTTGTTACCAGCGATTCAAACTAAAATCAATGACTCATCATTACCTGATCATGTTAAAGATGTTCAAATGGAAGGAATAGAACATATTAAACTGATTGATGCTTCACCTATTGGTATTAATATTCGTTCGACTGTTGCTACTTATATTAATGTTCATGATGAACTTAGAAAAAGATTTGCCAAAACAGAAAGCGCTAAGTCTAAGGGGTATAAAGCAGGAGATTTTTCTTATAATACAGGAAAGCTTAGATGTCCAACTTGTGATGGAACAGGGACATTAAGTTTGGATGTACAATTCTTGCCAGATGTTCATGTGACTTGTCCTGATTGTCATGGTTCTAGATATAATAAAGAAAGTTATTTTATTAAATATAAAACGTCAAAAGAGAAAGAGTATTCTTTACCTGAATTGATGGAAATGGATGTGAGTTTTGCTAAAGAAGCTTGTCAAGGTTTAAAAGGTGTTTATCGAAAACTGGAAGTATTAGAAAACTTAGGTTTAGGATATTTGACATTGGGTGAGGAAACACCAAGTTTATCTGGTGGAGAGGCACAACGTTTAAAACTTGCAAGTGAAATGAGTAAGTCTCAAAATGATTCAATTTTTATCTTTGATGAACCTACGATTGGATTACATCCTTTAGATGTTCAAATATTAGTTAAAGTTTTTCAATCACTTGTAGATCAAGGTGCAACAGTCGTCGTCATTGAACATGATCGTGATGTGATGAAAAATGCGGATTATATAATTGATATGGGACCAGGTGGTGGTCAAGATGGTGGAATGATTGTAGCTACTGGTAGTGTTGAAGAAATAAAAAATAATATAAAGAGTATTACAGGTAAATATTTATAAAAAAATAGAAGTTCAATGTGAACTTCTATTTTTGTCTTGCTGAAACAATAAAGTGTAATGCAAAATAAGCCACTTCATCTTCAGTAAATCTTTTATGATAAATAGATTCAATAGCGTCATTTAAGATTTCTGCCATTGCAAATTCTTTAGGATGTCTTTCTTTAATCTTTGCAGTTAAAGGATTTTCAATTTGACTATCATCTAATAATCGATCAAGTGCAGGTGTTAAATGTAATCCTAAAGAAACAAGTAATTTTTCATTATTTCTTAAATCTATACCTTTTTGTTTAAATAAAGAATCTAAAGTGTTTTGTAGAACATCAATAATTTCATCATCTAATAAATTAACACCAGCATTAAATTCAACATCTAATACGTTATTTTTAGATAGGTACATTGAAATAAGTGCTAATTCTGATTCTGGAAATTCAATATCAAATTTTTTACTAAGAATATTACAAATTTCAACTGCTGAATCATAGTTAGTGTTTGCTTTATATGATGTGATTTGTCCTTGACTTAAAGGAATGTAATTGTTTGTTTTGATTCTAAGTATTGCAATTGCAAGATGTACAACGAGATTTTGCGTAAATTGTGGAGATAATGTTAAATGATTTTTCTCGATTACTTCATTTACTGCTTCGCGACATACTTGTTTTGATAATTCTAAATCTTTATCAGCAGCGCTTGATAAAGCTTGGTTTGTTAATGTCATAAAAAAGCCTCCTAAAATGTCTACGTAAACTATATACTAAATCAATTAGAAAAGCTAGAAAAAAATAAATATTCTTTATAAGAGCATATGATTGGATTTTAGGAATGATTCCTGTTATACTAAACTTGTAAAATAATTATGTAAGCGCTCATCATTTTCTTTAAGTTTTTGTTGTCTATGCAAAATGTAAGTGCTATAATTATGAAGGAATTTTGATTTAGGAGGAAATAAACAAAATGGCTTTAACAGATAAATTCAATGAAGAATGGAACGGATTTAAAGGAAGACTTTGGAAAGAAGAAGTAAACACTCGTCAATTCATTCAAGATAACTATAAACCTTATGATGGAGATGAATCATTTTTAGCTGGTCCTACAGAAGCTACTAATAAACTTTGGGGAAAACTTCAAAAGTTACAAAAAGAAGAAAGAGCTAAAGGTGGAGTATTAGAATGTGAAACTAAAGTAGTAAGTGGACTTACTGCTTATGGTCCTGGATATATCGATGAAGAAATGAAAGATTTAGAAAAAGTTGTTGGTTTACAAACTGACAAACCTTTAAAAAGAGCTTTCATGCCTTATGGTGGTATCAAAATGGCAGAACAAGCTGCTGCAACTTATGGATATGAACCAGATGAAAAATTACATGAAATTTTCACAAAATATCATAAAACACATAACCAAGCAGTATTCGATGTTTATACACCAGAAATTAAAAAAGCTCGTCATAATAAAGTAATTACAGGTTTACCTGATACATACGGACGTGGACGTATTGTTGGTGACTATCGTCGTGTTGCTTTATATGGTATTGATTTCTTAATTGAACAAAAAGTAAATGATTTCAATCATTGTGGTAGTGGATCAATGACTGAAGACATCATTCGTAAAAGAGAAGAAATTGCTGAACAAGTAAAAGCATTAAAAGGTATGAAAGAAATGGCTGCTATCTACGGATATGACATTTCTAAACCAGCTAAAAATGCTCATGAAGCATTCCAATGGTTATACTTTGGATACTTAGCTGCAATCAAAACTCAAAATGGTGCTGCAATGTCAGTTGGACGTATTTCTACTTTCTTAGATATCTATGTAGAAAGAGATTTAGCTAACGGAACATTAACAGAAGAAGAAGCACAAGAATTAGTAGACCATTTCGTTATGAAATGTAGAATGGTTAAATTTGCTCGTATTCCTTCTTACAACCAATTATTCTCTGGTGACCCAGTATGGGCTACACTTGAAGTTGCAGGTTTAGGAACTGATGGACGTTCAATGGTTACTAAAAACTGTTTCCGTTTCTTACACACATTAGAAAATATGGGTCCTTCACCAGAACCAAACTTAACAGTTTTATATACAAAAGCATTACCAGAAAACTTCAAACGTTTTGCTGCTAAAATCTCAGTAGATACTAGCTCAATCCAATATGAAAATGATGATGTAATGCGTCCTGTATGGGGAGATGATTACTCAATTTGTTGTTGTGTATCAGCTACTCAAACTGGTAAAGAAATGCAATTCTTTGGTGCACGTGCAAACTTAGCTAAATGTTTAACATATGCTATCAATGGTGGTGTTGATGAAAAAACTAAAGATCAAGTAGCTCCAAAATATCGTCCAATTACTTCTGAATACTTAGACTATGATGAAGTTATGGAACGTTATGACCAAATGATGGAATGGTTAGCAGATCTTTATGTTAATACATTAAACTTAATTCAATATATGCATGATAAATATTATTATGAAGCTGCACAAATGTCATTAATTGATACTGATCTAAAACGTACTTTCGCAACTGGTATTGCTGGATTCTCACATGTAGTAGATTCATTAAGCGCAATCAAATATGCTAAAGTTAAAACAATCAGAGATGAAGATGGTATCGTAGTTGATTATGAAGTTGAAGGTGACTTCCCAAGATATGGTAACGATGATGATCGTGCTGATGATATCGCTGTATGGTTATTAGGTGAATTCTTAGCTAAAATCAAAAAACATCATACTTATAGAGATTCAGAACCAACAACTTCTATCTTAACAATCACTTCAAACGTTGTTTATGGTAAAGCTACAGGTTCATTACCTGATGGACGTAAAGCAGGTGAACCATTATCACCAGGTGCTAACCCATCTTACGGTGCTGAACAAAATGGTTTATTAGCTTCATTAAACTCAGTTGCTAAATTACCATATGAATGGGCATTGGATGGTATTTCTAATACTCAAACAATCAACCCAGATGCTTTAGGACATGATGAAGGTGAAAGAGTTAATAACTTAGTACAAGTTATGGATGGATATTTTGAACAAGGTGCTCATCACTTAAATGTTAACGTATTTGGAACTGAAAAATTAATTGATGCTATGGAACATCCAGAAAAAGAAGAATATGCAAACTTCACAATTCGTGTATCTGGATATGCTGTTAAATTCATTGACTTAACTCGTGAACAACAATTAGATGTTATCGCAAGAACTTGTCATGAACATATGTAATCAATAACTTAATCAAATAATGAAAACAACCTCTTATGAGGTTGTTTTGTTACGGAGGAAAAATGGAAACAATTGGTAGAATTCATTCAATAGAAAGCTTTGGATCAGTCGATGGTCCAGGAGTACGTTATATTTATTTCTTACATGGATGTCCTTTAAGATGTCAATTTTGTCATAATCCTGATACATGGGGTTCAAAGAAATACGAAGAATATACTCCTGAAAAAGCGCTTCAACAAGCAATGAAGTACAAAACATATTGGGGTAAAAAAGGGGGCATTACGATTAGTGGTGGAGAACCTTTAGCTCAAATAGATTTTGTTTTAGAATTATTTAAACTTGCAAAAAAAGAAGGTATCAATACATGTATTGATACCAGTGGTGGATGTTTTACTAGAGAAGAACCTTTCTTTTCTAAATTTAATGAACTGATGGAGTATACAGATTTATTACTTGTTGATATTAAAGAAATCAATAATGAAAGACATATTGCACTTACAGGAAGAAGTAATGAAAATATTTTAGATATGGCAAGATATTTATCTGAAATTAATAAACCAATTTGGATTAGACATGTTCTTGTTCCAGAAAGAAGTGATTATGATGAAGATTTAATTGAATTAGATCGTTTTATTTCTACCCTTTCTAATGTTTATCGTGTAGAAATACTTCCTTATCATACTTTAGGTGTCTTTAAGTGGGAAGAATTGAAGATTCCTTATCAATTAGAAGGAATAAAACCTCCAACTAAAGAACGTGTAGATAATGCTAACAGATTATTACATGTAGATCGTTATACAAGATATTTAGATAATTAATGAAAAAAGAGTTCATGAATTTAGATTTATCATCTAAATCATGTAACTCTTTTTCAATTTATAATTGCATATTTACTTTATAATCAGAGTTGTTTAAAATAAGAGTAAAGGAAAAAAGGAGATATAATAATGAAATTAGGAGCAATTGAAGCAGGTGGAACTAAATTTGTAGTTTGTATTGGAAATGAAAAAGGAGAAGTTTTAGAAAGAGAATCATTTCCTACAGAAGCACCTGAAAAAACAATGGAAAATGTTTTTAAATTCTTTGATGGAAAAGAAATTGAAGCATTAGGTGTAGGAAGTTTTGGACCTATTGATCCAGATCTTACAAGTCCAACTTATGGTTATATTACAACAACACCTAAACCAGGATGGAATAATTATAATATTATGGGTGCTTTAAAAGAAAGATATGACATTCCTATGGCTTTTGATACAGATGTTAATGGGGCTGCTTTAGGTGAAGCAACATTTGGTGCGGCAAAAGGATTAGACAGTGCCCTTTATCTTACAATTGGAACAGGAATTGGTGGAGGAGCCGTTGTTGGTGGTAAACTTGTACACGGGTTACTTCATCCAGAAATGGGACATATGAAAATGATTGTTAGAGAAGATGATAAATATTCAGGAAAATGTCCATATCATGGAACATGTTTTGAAGGTTTAGCAGCTGGTCCTGCCATTGAAGCAAGATGGGGAGTAAAAGGAAGTGAACTTCCAGGAGATCATCCGGCATGGGATTTAGAAGCTTATTATATTGGACAAGCGATGGCAAATTATATTTTAACTCTTTCACCTAAGAAAATTATTCTAGGTGGTGGTGTTATGCATCAAAAACAACTTTTTCCAATGATTCATAAATATACTCAAGAATTCTTAAATGGTTATATTCAAAAAGAAGAAGTGACTACTGATAAAATTAAAGATTATATCGTTTATCCAGGATTAGGGGATAATGCTGGGGTTGTTGGAGCTTTAGCTCTTGCCATGAGTGTAGTAAAATAATGAAGTAGAGAAATCTACTTCTTTTTTTAATAAAAAAATGTAAGCGGATACATAATTTTGCTGACGGTGTGTAGAAAATGGGATATGGTTGAAGGAGAAGATAAAAAATGAGAAAGGGAATATGAAAAAAATACTCTCATTATTTTTATGTTGTTTAATGATTTTAACATTAACGGGATGTGGTGGATCAAATGGAGATGACATAACGACTTATACGTATTCAAGTGAATTGGATATTAAAAATTTAGATTCGTCAGATGCAGATGATGGATGTTCACTCAAGGCAATTCATGCAGTAATCGATGGACTTACAAAAACAGATAAAAAAGGAAATATCGTAAACGCGGTTGCTAAAAGTGAAGAATTGTCTGAAGACGGTTTAACACATACCTACAAACTTCGAAAAGATTTTAAATGGACAAATGGAGATCCTGTAACAGCTCATGATTTCGTTTATGCATGGCAACGTATTTTTAGAAAAAAGAGAAGTTATTATTATATGTTTGTAGATGGAATTGCAAGTATTGAAGGGGCTCAAGAGTTATCAGATAAAATTGATGCAGGTGAAGAACTTACGGATGATGATTTAAATTCTATGGGTGTAAAAGCAATTGATGACTATACTTTAGAAGTAAAAACAACTGTACGTGTTTCTTTCTTTGATGAATTAATGGCATTTCCATGTTTTTTCCTAATTAATGAAAAGTTTTGTGAAAAACAAGGAGATAAATATGGTAAAAGCGCAAAAGCTATTTTAGGAAATGGTGCTTTTATTATGACAAATTGGGAACCAGGATCTATTGCGGAATTTAAAAAGAATGAAGATTACTATGAAGCAAAAACTGTAAAGATTGAAAAACTTGTGATGAAACTTGTTCAAAATCCAAAAGTTGCGGCTCAATCATTTATGGCAGGAGAAACAGACTATGCACCAATCAATTAGGATTTGGTAGATAAATATAAAGATGATGAAGCTTTTAAACAAGTACCAGAAGGCTTCCTTTATTATTTATCTGTGAATTTTCAAAATGCAAATCTTGCTAATGCGAATATCAGACAAGCAGTTTCACTTTCAATTAATCGAAATGATTTATGCGAAAAAATATTAAAAGACGGTTCTTTTGCAGCAACAGGATTTATTCCTTCTGGTTTAGCAACGAGTCCAGATGGCGTTGATTTTAGAAAAGATTCTGGAAACTTTACATCTTATGATAAGAAAAAAGCACAAGAATCTTTAGATGAAGGATTAAAAGAATTAGGAAAAGATCAAATTACGTTAAGATTTACATATGGTACAGATGAATCTACAAAGGATGTATTTGTAACTTATTTACAAAATGCTTTAAGTGAATTAGATGGTATTAAAGTAGAAATGGTAGCTACTACTAAACAAGATCGTATCTACAACAAACAAAAAAATGGTGATTTTGATTTAGCAGTAACACGTTGGGGACCGGATTATGGAGATCCTACAACTTATTTAACAATTGCATTATCAACAAATAGTAGCAACTATGGAAAATAGTCTAATAGTGAATATGATCAACTTGTGGGTCAAGTAGGGGTTGAATCAAATGTGACTAAACGTTGGCAAAAAATGAAAGATGCAGAAAAAAATCTTACTAGATGATTATGCATATATTCCTGTTTTTGAAAAAGGAGCGGCAACATTACAAAATCCAAAAGTAAAAAATCTAGTTATTAAACCATGTAGAACAATTTCTTTTGAATATGTAGAAAAAACTGAATAAAAAGAGAAAAGGCATAATAAGAAAATATGATGTCTTTTTTAATAAAAAACTATCACAGTAATAAATTAATATATTGCATTGTATACAAATATCTAAAATAGTATTGACTTTTAAAGACTAATCCACTATTATGAAGTTAATAAATCGATAAATTGTATACAACATGTCGATTTATTGCACAAAAGATAATTTAAGAAGGGAAGAGAGAATATGAAAAAACTATTATCAATGGTGCTTTGTGCTATGATGGCTCTAACTCTTGCTGGTTGTGGGGGATCAGGAGGAGATTCATCTACTTACACTTTCTCAAGTGAATTAGATATCAAAAACTTAGATTCATCAGATGCCGATGACGGATGCTCATTTACAGCAATGCATGCTGTTATTGATGGGCTTATGAAAACAGATAAGAAAGGTAATATCGTAAATGGTGTTGCTTCATCTTCTGAAGTTTCAGATGACGGGTTAACTCATACTTACAAAATCAGAAAAGATGCTAAATGGGCTAACGGTGATCCTGTTACTGCAAATGATTTCGTTTATGCTTGGCATAGAATCTTCCAAAAGAAAGGTCAATATTACTACATGTTCTGTGATGGTATTGCAAGTATTGTAGGGGCACAAGAAATGTCAGATAAAATTGACAATGAAGAAGATATTACAGATGCTGATTTAGATGCAATGGGTGTTAAAGCAGTCGATGATAAAACATTAGAAGTTACTACAACTACTCGTGTTTCATTCTTTGATGAATTAATGTCATTCCCATGTTTCTATCCAATCAATGAAAAGTTCTGCGAAAAACAAGGTGATAAATATGGTAAGAGTGCTAAAACTATTTTAGGAAATGGTGCTTTCACTATGACAAACTGGGAACCAGGTTCAGTAGCTGAATTTGAAAAAAATGATAAATATTATGATGCTAAAACAGTTAAAATTGACAAATTAGTAATGAAATTAGTTCAAGATCCAAAAGTTGCTGCTCAAGCATTCGAAGCAGGTGAAACTGATTTCGCTATCATCAACTCTGACTTAGTTGATAAATATAAAAAAGATGAATCATTCAAGAATATTTCTGAAGGGTTCTTATTCTACATTCAACCAAATTTAGAAAATAGTGATTTAGCTAACTTAAATGTAAGAAAAGCTTTATCATTAGCTATTAACAGAAAAGATTTATGTGAAAACGTCTTAAAAGATGGTTCACAAGCTGCTTCAGGATTTGTTCCATCAGGATTATCAATTTCTCCAGAAGGAAAAGATTTCCGTGATGAAGCAGATACTTATACTTCATATGATAAAAAAGCTGCTCAAGCTGCATTAGATGAAGGATTAAAAGAATTAGGAAAATCTGAAATTACTTTAAGAGTTACTTATGGTACAGATGAATCTCCAATGGATGTATTTGCAACTTATTTACAAAACGCTTTAAGTAAATTAGATGGTATTAAAGTAGAAATGGTAGCTACTACTAAACAAGATCGTATTTACAACAAACAAAAAAATGGAGATTTTGATTTAGCTACAACTCGTTGGGGACCTGACTATGGTGATCCTACAACTTACTTAACAATGGGTATTTCTACTAATGGTAACAACTATGGAAAATATACAAACAGTGAATTAGATGCATTAATGGATAAAGTTGCTAATGAATCTGATGTTAATACTCGTTGGCAAGAAATGATTGATGCAGAAAAAATTATGATGGATGATTTATGTTACATCCCAGTATTTGAAAAAGGTACTGCAACTTTACAAAATAAAGATGTAAAAGGTTTAGTAATTAGACCTGTAGGGGTTCCATATACATTCCAATATGTATCAAAATAGTCGATAAAATCAATAGAAACACAATATTTCGGTATTGTGTTTCTTCTTAAAAAAGAATAAAAAAATATGTTGTCTTCCAATTAATATAAACGTCAAAAGTAAATGTATAAAAAACAATTGTTCTATTTTATTCTTGAATGTAGATTGAAAAATATTTTTTTGTATAAACAATAATACAATTTTGTATACAAAGTTCGTTTTTTTTTGTTGACTTCTATAACGCATTGTACTAATATTAAAGCATAAATTTTTATTGTATACGTATTAGTGTATACAAAGGCGATTTATAGAAGGGAAGAGAAAAAATGAAAAAATTATTTTCTATGGTACTTTGTGCTATGATGGCTCTAACTCTTGCTGGTTGTGGAGGATCTGGTGATGATTCTTCTACATACACTTATTCAAGTGAACTAGATATCAAGAACTTAGACTCAGCAGATGCCGAAGACGGATGCTCATTTACTGCATTACATGCAATTATTGATGGGCTTATGAAACCTGCTAAAGATGGTACTACTACATATGGTATTGCTAAATCTTCAGAAGTTTCAGAAGACGGTTTAACACACACTTATAAATTAAGAGATGCTAAATGGTCTAATGGAGATCCTGTTACTGCAAACGATTTCGTTTATGCATGGCACAGAATTTTCAAAAACAAAGGGAACTATTATTACATGTTCTGTGATGGAATTGCTAACATCGCAGGTGCACAAGAATTATCAGACAAAATCGATGCAGAACAAGATTTAACTGATGATGATTTAAATTCTTTAGGTGTAAAAGCTGTTGATGACAAAACATTAGAAGTTACAACAACTACTCGTGTTTCATTCTTTGATGAATTAATGTCATTCCCATGTTTCTACCCAATCAACGAAAAATTCGCTGAAAAACAAGGTGATAAATATGGTAAGAGCGCTGATTCTATTTTAGCTAACGGTGCTTTCACTATGACAAACTGGGAACCAGGTTCAGTAGCTGAATTTGAAAAAAATGATAAATATTATGATGCTAAAACAGTTAAAATTGACAAATTAGTAATGAAATTAGTTCAAGATCCAAAAGTTGCTGCTCAAGCATTCGAAGCAGGTGAAACTGATTTCGCTATCATCAACTCTGACTTAGTTGATAAATATAAAAAAGATGAATCATTCAAGAATATTTCTGAAGGGTTCTTATTCTACATTCAACCAAATTTAGAAAATAGTGATTTAGCTAACTTAAATGTAAGAAAAGCTTTATCATTAGCTATTAACAGAAAAGATTTATGTGAAAACGTCTTAAAAGATGGTTCACAAGCTGCTTCAGGATTTGTTCCATCAGGATTATCAATTTCTCCAGAAGGAAAAGATTTCCGTGATGAAGCAGATACTTATACTTCATATGATAAAAAAGCTGCTCAAGCTGCATTAGATGAAGGATTAAAAGAATTAGGAAAATCTGAAATTACTTTAAGAGTTACTTATGGTACAGATGAATCTCCAATGGATGTATTTGCAACTTATTTACAAAACGCTTTAAGTAAATTAGATGGTATTAAAGTAGAAATGGTAGCTACTACTAAACAAGATCGTATCTACAACAAACAAAAAAATGGAGATTTCGATTTATCAGTAACTCGTTGGGGACCTGATTATGGTGATCCTACAACTTATTTAACATTAGCTTTAACTAACAACAACAACAACTATGGTCATTGGTCAAATACTGAATTTGATTCAATCATGGAAAAAGTTAACAATGAAACTGATGTTAATGCTCGTTGGCAATTAATGATCGATGCAGAAAAAATTATGATGGATGATTTATGTTACATCCCAGTATTCGAAAAAGGAACTGCTACTTTACAAAATACAAAAGTTAAAAACTTAGTTATTAAACCAGTTGGTGTTCCATATACATTCGAATATGTTTCAAAATAGTTCAAATTAGAAAAAAGAACATAGAGAAGACAACACAATATAGTATTCTGTATTGTGTTTCTTTTTTAAATAAATATAGGAGGAAAAAAGATGAGTAATTCAACCTTAAAATATATCGGAAAACGTTTAGTTATTTCGTTAATTACATTATTCGTTATTTTAATGGTATTATTTTTAATGGTTAAATTTTTACCTGGTTCTCCAATTAACAATGAAAAATTAAGTGCTTCAGCCAGAGCGGCTATTGAAGCTCAATACGGATTGGATAAACCAATACCAGTCCAATTCGTACGTTATATTCAAAATATGTTAACAGGGGATTTCGGTGTTTCATTTAACTTATATAAAGATATGCAAGTATCTTCACTTGTAGGAAGTGCTGCAAAATTATCTATGATTTACGGTTTATGTGCAGTAATTATTGGAACAGTTATTGGTATGTTCTTAGGAGTATTTGCTGCATTACATAAAAATACAATTTGGGATACAATCGCTACAGTTATTTCTGTAATTGGGGTTTCCATCCCATCATTCGTATTTGCAATGTTAATTTTATTATTATTTGCTTCAAAATTAAGATTGTTACCAACTTCATATAGTTCATCGAATGCAATTAAATCATCAATTATGCCAATTTTAGCTTTATCTGTTGGGGTTATTGCAAACGTTGCACGTTTTACACGTACTGAAATGGTTTCAGTTTTAACAAGTGAATATATGACTCTTGCAAAAGCAAAAGGATTAGATCGTAAAACTTTAATTTTCAAACATGCATTAAGAAATGCTTTAATTCCAGTAATCACAATTTTAGGACCTATTTTAGTAAACTTAATGACAGGTACTATGGTTGTTGAAAAGATTTGTTCTGTTCCTGGATTAGGTAAATTATTAATTAATAGTATTTTATCAAATGATTACAACATCATTTTAGCTTGTTCATTCTTATATGCTGCAATGTACATTTTCATGATGTTAATTATTGATATTTCTTATGGAATTATTGATCCAAGAATTAGATTAGGAAAGGATGATTAATAATGGATTTAGAAAAGATTGAATTTTTACCAGACGATTTTGAATTCGTTGGAGACAAACAAGACATTACTAAAGACGTTGTTGCTCCATCACTTCCTGCTTGGAAAGATTCTTTAAATCGTTTTAAAAAGAACAAAGGTGCCGTTATCGGTTTAATTTGTATTTTAGTTATCGCAGTATTTGCTATTTTTGCTCCAATGTTTTCATCATATAAATTTGATGCAATCAATACAAGAATTGCAAGTATTTCACCAGGTGCTGAACATTTCTTTGGTACAGACACTTATGGTCGTGATTTATTTGTACGTGTTTGGACAGGTACAAGATATTCATTATTCATTGCCGTTGTTGCAATCTTCATTGACGTGATTGTAGGTATGACATACGGACTGATCTCTGGTTATTTCGGAGGTAAAGTTGATTCAGTAATGCAAAGAATTCAAGAAATCATAAACTCTATCCCAACTTTAGTAATATTAACATTGTTATTAATGGTGATGAAAGCATCATTATTCACAATTATCATGGCTTTATCATTTACTGAATGGATTGGTATGTCAAGAATTACAAGAGCCCAAGTTTTAAGAGTAAAAGAAGAAGAATTCGTTTTAGCTTCACGTACTTTAGGAGCTAGTAACATGTTTATTATCTTTAAAGAAATTTTACCAAATATTTATAGTCAAATGATTATTATGATTATGATGTCTATTCCAAATGCTATCTTCTATGAAGCATACTTATCATTCGTTGGTTTAGGTTTACCAATTCCAATGGCTTCATTAGGTACATTAATTAATGATGGATTTAACTCAATTACTATTTACCCTTACATGATGGTAATTCCAGTTATTATTTTCTCTATCTTAATGTTAAGTTTCAACTTATTTGGTGATGGACTTCGTGATGCACTTGATCCAACTATGAAGGAGATGTAATTATGGCAGAAAGAGAAAAAATATTAGAAGTCAGAGATTTAAATATCTCTTTTAGAACTGATAGTGGTATTGTTAATGCAATTCGTGGTGTTAACTTAGATTTATATAAAGGTGAAACAATCGCTATCGTTGGTGAATCTGGATCAGGTAAGTCAGTTACTACTAAAGCAATCATGGGTATCATGGCTGGAAATGGTTCAATTGATGGTGGTTCTATTAACTACACTTGGACAGATGAAAATACAGGTGAAAGAATCACAAAAGACATTTGTCAATTAAGTGAAAAAGAAATGCAAAGTGAAATTCGTGGTCGTAAAATTGCCATGGTTTTCCAAGATCCAATGACATCATTAAACCCTACAATGACAATTGGAAATCAAATTATGGAACCAATGATTCATCATTACAATACACCAAAAGAAGAAGCTTATAAAAAAGCAGTTGAATTATTACAATTAGTAGGTATTACTAATGCTGAAAAACGTATGAAAAACTATCCTCACCAATTATCAGGTGGGATGAGACAAAGAATTGTTATCGCAATTGCTTTATCTTGTGATCCTTATGTTTTAATTTGTGATGAACCTACAACTGCATTGGACGTTACTATCCAAGCTAAAATTCTTGAATTAATTCAAGATATTCAAAAGAAAAAAGATTTATCAGTTATTTATATCACACATGACTTAGGTGTTGTTGCTAAAGTAGCTGATTATGTAAATGTTATGTACGCTGGTAAAATCGTAGAGACTGGAACCATTGATGAAATTTTCTATGATCCACGTCATCCATATACTTGGGGATTATTATCATCTATGCCAGATTTAGATACTGATGATGATGAATTATACACAATCCCTGGTACACCACCAAACTTAGCACATGAAGTAAAAGGTGATGCTTTTGCTCCACGTAACAAGTATGCTTTAAATATTGACTTAAGAATTGAACCTCCAATGTTTAAAGTACCTGGTAGTACAACTCATAAAGTTGCTTCATGGTTAATGCATGAAAAAGCTCCAAAAGTTGAAATGCCAGTTGAATTAAAAAACAGATTAGAAAAAATGAAAAAGGAGGGTGTTGAATAATGGAAAATAAAGAACCTATCCTTGTCGTTAAAGATTTAAAACAACATTTTAAAATTAATCGTAACTTTACTGTAAAAGCAGTTGATGGTATTTCATTTGATATTATGCCAGGTGAAACTTATGGTTTAGTAGGTGAATCTGGTTCAGGTAAATCAACTACTGGTAGAAGTATTATTCGTTTATATAAACCAACTTCTGGATCAATTGTTTTCAACGGAAAAGAAATTGGTGGAAAATTAAATAAGGAAACATCTAAAGAATTACATACAAAGATGCAAATGATTTTCCAAGATCCAATGGCTTGTTTAAATCCAAGAAAGAAAGTTATTGATATCATTGGTCAAGGTTTAGATATTCATAAATCTTATTCTTCTATTGAAGAAAGAAATGAAAAAATCTATGAAATGCTTGAACTTGTTGGTTTATCAAGAGAACATGCTTCACGTTATCCACATCAATTCTCAGGTGGACAAAGACAACGTATTGGTATTGCAAGAGCATTAATTATGAATCCAGATTTAATTATTGCTGATGAAGCAATCTCAGCGTTAGATGTATCTATTCAAGCACAAGTTGTTAACTTAATGAAAAAGATTCAAAAAGAAACAGGAATTGCATATTTATTTATTGCACATGACTTATCAATGGTTAAATATATCAGTGATAAAATTGGGGTATTACATTTAGGACATTTAGTAGAAACAGGGACTACTGAAGAAATCTTTGATAATCCAATTCATCCATATACAAAATCATTATTAAGTGCTATTCCTCATCCTAATCCACGTGTAGAAAAAGTACGTAAATCATTTACTTACGATTATAAAGAAAGTGGAGTCGATTATACAAAAGGTACTGAACATTTAGTAGATGGAACTCATTATGTTTTAGCTACTGATGAAGAATTTGAAAAATGGACAAAAAAATAGTTTAGGAGGCACTTAAGAAGGCAACCTAAAATATTGTAAGAAAATCTTCAAAAAAAGAGAACGAATGCGAAATGTTGTTCTCTTTTTATATAAATAAAAATAATACAAAATAAAAAGGTTGTTATGAAATTATTTATTGAATTTCGTAATAACCTTTTTTGATAATTTCTTTCAATTTTTATTGTTAATAATTGTGAAATTGAAAGTTTTTTTCGATTTGATTGTAAATGCTTACAGAAGATTGACTTACAAGTTGTTGTTAATTATGATGAAGATGTCTTCTAGATAAGAAGATAATTAATTTGAATCTTTTAACCGGTGAAAAGAGGAAATATGATGATTATTGACAAAATGAAAACATTAGACCATTTAACAATTCAAGAAAAGTATTTAGTGGATTATATAATAAATAATCAAGAAGATATTTTAAAAAAGAATATTAATGAACTGGCAAAATTAAGTTATACCAGTAGTGCAACGATTTCTAGGTTGTGTAAGAAACTGGGCTTTAATGGATATAAAGAATTTAAATATCAATATGCGGCTGAATATTCTCATTTACTTGAATTGAAAAATGATTTTAAAATTGAACCTTTTTCAAGTGAGAGTTCAATTGATGATGCTTTAAATAAAATCGAACTTTTACATAAAAGAGCGATAGAGTATACAAAAAGTTTACTAGATAGACAAGTTATAGAAAGAATTTATCAACTTATTAAAAATGCTAAATATATTGAAATTTATGGAACTGGTATTAATTTTTCTTTAGCAGAAATTTATAGTTTGAATTTTGAAGAAGAAGGGGTTATTTCTAAAGCATATAACAGTTTAAATCCAATGCATCTTCAATACTTAAAGCAAAGGAAACCAAATGATACAGTTTGCATTTATTTAACACATACAGGTCAAAATATGGAAATGTTAAAAATAGCAAAGGATATTCGCAAATATCATGCTAAATCAATTGTGATTTGTGATCATAAAAAAAGAGAAATTTGTAAATATTGTGATGAAACAATTGTAATTATGACCACTCAAAATACAACTGAACTATCTAATGCTGTTTATATTGCTTCTTTACAGTATGTTTTTAATATATTTACTTCGTTAAAATTAATAAGTAATTATTCTTATTTAGAAGAAACAACAAAAGCAGTTGATAAATTTAAAATGGGAGAATGATTATGAATAAAAGTTTTCTATGGGGTGGTGCTGTTGCTGCTAATCAATACGAAGGTGGCTATCAAGAAGGACATAAAGGATTAAGTGTAACCGATGTTATGTCAGCTGGTGACGTTGATCACCCTCGAGAAATTTCTTATGAAATATTAGATGATAAATATTATCCTAACCATTATGGAATTGATTTTTATCATCATTATAAAGAAGATATTAAATTATTTGCTGAAATGGGCTTTAAATGTTTCCGTTTAAGTATTTCATGGCCACGGATCTATCCTCAAGGTGACGAATTAGAGCCTAATGAAGAAGGGCTAGAGTATTATGATCATGTTTTTGATGAATGTTTAAAATATGGAATAGAGCCTATTGTTACTTTATCTCATTTTGAAATGCCTCTTTATTTAGCAAAAAAATATGGTGGTTGGAGAAATAGACAATTAATTACATTCTTTGAAAGATATGCGATTACATGTTTTAAAAGATATAGCAAAAAGGTCAAATATTGGATGACATTTAATGAAATTAATAATCTTATAGATACCGATAATCCTTTTAATGCTTGGACTGGAGCAGGTGTTTTATATGAAGATAATGAAAATATTGAACAAACAATGTATCAAATATCTCATTATCAGTTTGTTGCAAGTGCTAGAGCAGTTCAAAGAGCCAAAGAAATTAATGCCTCTATGCAAGTAGGTTGCATGTTGCATTTTGGCCCAATTTATCCTTCTTCTTGTAATCCACAAGATATTCTTGCAGGAATTAAAGCAATGGATAAGAGGTATTTCTTTAGTGATGTTCATGTAAGGGGATATTATCCAACCTATACTTTAAAAAAGTGGGAAAGGAGTAATATTCAATTAGATATAACTGATGAAGATTTAAAAGATTTAAAACGAGGTACTGTGGATTATATAGGGTTTAGTTATTATAAATCAACGATTGCAGAATATGATAAAATACATGACTTTATTGAAGTACAAAATCCATTGTTAAAGAAAAGTGATTGGGGTTGGGCTATTGATCCTACAGGATTAAGGATTATTTTAAATGAAGTTTATGAAAGATATCAAAAACCAATGTTTATTGTTGAAAATGGTTTTGGAGCTTATGATAAATTAGAAAATGGAATCATTAATGATGATTATCGTATTGATTACTTAAGAAACCATATTTCAGAAATGAAAAAAGCAATTGAGTTAGATGGTGTAGAAGTCATGGGATATACTCCTTGGTCAGCAATCGATATTGTAAGTGCTTCTACTGGTGAATTGGCAAAAAGATATGGATTTATCTATGTTGATTTAGATGATCAAGCTAAAGGTAGTGGAAGAAGATATCGAAAAGCTTCTTTTGAATGGTATAAAAGAGTTATTTCATCAAATGGTGAAATTTTATAGGAGATAAATAATATGAACAAATTTATAAATGAAACATTAGTTATTTATATATCGAAGTTTACAAATACAAAAGTTATAAAGGCTTTAAAGGATGGAATGATGTTTTCTTTACCGTTTTTAATGATAGGATCATTGTTCCTGTTGATTGCCAACTTACCAATTGAATCAGTAAGTAAAGTAATTAGTGAAAGTGGAATAGGAGATGTATGTTCTCAAGTATATTCTTCTACGTTTTCATTAATGGCCTTCTTTACAGTAATAGGAATTACTTATTCTTATTTGAAGAATGATCAAGTAATAACAGCTATAAATGGCGCTTTAACTGGTTTAGCAGCTTTTATTTTATTAACTCCATCTTCTAAGGTATTAGACAGTGGGGAATCAGTTACAGGAATTATTTCTAAAGATTGGACTGCTGGTCAAGGAATGATTTGTGCTATTTTAATTGGTTTTTTAGTTGGATATATTTATTCTTTATGTGTAAAAAAAGATATTAGCATTAAAATGCCAGATGGTGTGCCTAGTGGTGTTGCAGATTCATTTTCGTCACTATTACCAACTGGAATTATTATTACTATTTGTGCAATTATTTATGCTATATGTCACTTTATATTTAATACAACATTTGCAGAACTTATTTATTCGGTAATTCAAATTCCTTTACAAGGAATTACAGATTCGTTCTTTGGCGTTATTATTATGACAGTTGTTATGTCTTTATTATGGTGGACAGGCGTCCATGGTGGTTCTATATGTGGAGGAATTCTTTCACCAATTTTACAAGCAAATATGGCAGCTAATCAAAAAATTATAGATTCAGGATTGCCTCTTACAATTCAAAATGGTGGACATATTTTTACACAACAATTTTGGGACAATTTCTTATGTATGTCTGGTGCTGGAATTGTGATTGGGTTAGTGATTTATATTACATTTTTTGCCAAATCAAAGTCATTACGTAGCTTAGGTAAATTATCCATTGTACCTAATATCTTTAACATTAATGAACCAATTATTTTTGGGACACCAATTGTACTTAATATATATTTATTAATTCCATTTGTTCTTGTTCCTTTAATTATAGGTATAAGTAGCTACTTATTAATGTATATGGGAATTTTACCATTATTTAGCGGGGTTATGGTTCCTTGGACAACACCACCAATTATATCAGGACTTTTGATTGGTGGATGGCGTGTTGCATTATGGCAATTTGTGATGATTGTTGTATCTTTTGTTATTTATTTACCATTTATTAAAAAAATAGATACTTTGGAATTAAATAAAGAAAATCAAAAGTAAATTATAAGAAATACAAATATTTAATTTTAATATCAAAAAGTCGTGAAAAATCACGGCTTTTTTTGTAATGCTACTAAGTTAAGAAACTAAGTTAATACTTTTGCTTTATTTATTGTCTAAGAAATCCACACGATTTTTTGTTAATGCTTATTTAGATGCAGTGTTTTTTAAAATATGAAGTAAGATTTGAACTTGTTTTTCCATCATAGTAAGTGAACAATATTCATAGGGTCCATGATAGTTAAAACCTCCTGTACCAAGATTAGGACAAGGAAGTCCTTTGAATGTTAAACGTGCACCATCTGTACCACCACGAATTGGTGAACAATAAGCATCTAAACCATTTTCTTTAATGGCAGCTAAAGCTTGTTCAACAATGAACATATGATCTTTTAGAGCTTCTTTCATGTTTAAATAACTTTCTGTAATCGTTACTTCAACAATTTTATAACCATATTTTTTATTTAAGAACTCTGCAATGTCTTTAAAGTCTTGGCATTGTTTATTTGCTTGTTGTAAGTCATGGTTACGAACAATATATTCAGCAACTGTTTCTTCACAAGTTCCTTGAATCGAGTGAAGGTGATTAAATCCTTCATAACCTTCTGTTGATTCGGGACGCATATGCACAGGTAAAAGTGAATCAAATTCATAGGCAACACGCGTTGAATTGATCATTTTATTTTTAGCACTTCCTGGATGAATACTTCTTCCATGGACTTTCACTTCGGCACTAAATGCGTTAAAGTTTTCGTATTCAACAATGTGAATATCTCCACCATCAATGGTATAAGCATATTGTGCATTGAAGTAATCAACATTAAAGTGATCACTACCATGTCCAATTTCTTCATCAGGTGTAAAAGCAATTTGAATATCATTATGTTTAAATTCTGGATGATTATAAATATATTCCACCATTTGCATAATGATTGCAATACCAGCTTTATCATCAGCTCCTAATAAAGTTGTTCCATCTGTAGTAATTAAATCATGATGAATAAGTTGTAAGAGTTGAGGATATTGTTCAGGGTCTAGATAAAGTTCTTTATCTTCATTTAAAGTAATTTTTTGACCTTGATAATCTTTGATAATTTGTGGATGAATATCTTTACCACTTGCATCAGGAGAAGTATCCATGTGGGCAATAAAACCTATAACATCTCCTTGATGATTATTATTACTAGGAATTGTTCCATAAACTACACCAAATTCATCTATTTTTGTGTTTTCAATTCCTAATGATTTTAATTCTTCAACTAAATAATTTCCTAATTTTAATTGTTTTGAAGTTGAAGGAACAGTATGTGAATAACTATCTGATTGTGTGTCAAAATTCACATAATTTAAAAACCTTTCTTTAATTTCCATTTGTCTTCCTCACTTTCTTTTCTATTATACAACGACTTATAAAGAACTTCTATGAAAAAAGTTTACAAATTTTAAATTGTATGTTACCATACAATTCGTAACCGAACAATATAGGAGGAATGATATGTATAGAGATCCCATTGGACATCGTATTAAGACCATAAATAACCTAATGAGAAAAACAATGGATAAGAAAACAGGTCAGAGGCCTGATCGTGTAACTTTAATGCATTGTTGGATTATTGGGTTTGTTCAAGATAGAGAAGATAGTGGGCTTGATACATTTCCTAAAGATATAGAAAAAGAATTTTCAATCAATCGTTCTACGACATCAGAAATGTTGAAACTGATGTGTAAAAAGGGAATGATTGAACGAGAAGAAGTAGAATATGATGCAAGATTAAAGAAAATCGTTTTAACAGAATCTTCAAGAAATCATAATCGACAAATTGAAGATAAGATGAAAGAAATGCATCAAAAACTTATTAAAGATTTATCTGAAGAAGAAATAAATACGTTTATTAAAATATCCGATAAATTAATTAATAACATAAAAGAAGATTTATAAATATTCATGAAGTTCGGTAAATGAACAGGAAAGGACGTCAATTATGGTAAAAACTTTAATGAAACAAATCAAAGAATATAAAAAAGATTCATTACTTACAATGTTATTTGCGACATTAGAAGTTATCTTAGAAATCATTATTCCTTTATTAATGGCAAGTCTTATTGATAAAGGGATTGAGGCAGGTAATATGTCTAATGTTACAAAATATGGAACATTCATGTTTGTTATTGCAATTGGAACATTATCACTTGGTTTTTTAGCTGGTAACCATGCAGCTAAAGCTTCAACGGGTTTTGCAGCCAATTTAAGAGATGCCATGTATACAAACATTCAAACATTCTCTTTTTCAAACATTGATAAATATAGTACTGCAGGACTTGTAACACGTTTAACGACAGATGTGACAAATGTGCAAATGGCTTATCAAATGATTATTCGTATGTGCATTCGTGCGCCAATGTCACTTATTTGTGCCCTTACCATGGCAATGATGATCAACTTTAGATTAAGTATGATTTTTGTTGTTGCCATTGTTTTCTTAGTAGCGGTCCTTACAATAATTATGTATCATGCCACAAAATATTTTAATGATGTTTTTCCTAAATATGATACTTTAAATGAAAGTGTTCAAGAAAACGTTGTTGGTATTCGAGTTGTTAAATCATTTGTTAGAGAAAAATATGAAAATGAAAAATTTAAAAAAGCAGCACAAAACATTTATAAACTTTTTGTCAAAGCAGAATCCGTTTTATCTTATAATAACCCAGCTATGTTAATAGCTGTTTATGGTTCAATTTTAATGCTTTCATGGTTAGGTGCTAAAGCAATTGTAGGTGGGACTCTTACTACAGGTGAACTTACAAGTTTATTTAGCTATGTTATGAATATTATGATGTCTCTTATGATGCTTTCTATGGCATTTGTTATGATTACGATGTCACTTGCTTCAGGAAGACGTATTGCAGAAGTTATTAATGAACAATCTGATTTAGTCTCTCCTCAAGAAGCTTTAACTGAAGTAAAAGATGGTTCAATTGATTTCAATCATGTTGTTTTTTCTTATAAACATGGTAGTGGAGAAGCGGTCTTAAAAGATGTTGATCTTCATATTAAAAGTGGTGAAACAATTGGAATTATTGGTGGTACCGGAAGTGCTAAAAGTAGTTTGGTCAACCTTATTTCTCGTTTATATGATGTTGACGAAGGTAGCGTTGTTGTTGGTGGACAAGATGTTCGTAATTATGATCTTGAAGTTTTAAGAGATGAAGTTTCTGTTGTCTTACAAAAGAATGTTTTATTTAGTGGAACAATCTTACAAAATTTACGTTGGGGTAATGAAAATGCAACAGAAGAAGAATGTAAAGAAGCTTGTCGTTTAGCGTGTGCTGATGAGTTTATTGATCGTTTTGAAGATGGTTATAATACGTATATTGAACAAGGTGGTTCAAACGTTTCAGGTGGACAAAAACAACGTTTATGTATCGCAAGAGCGTTGCTAAAAAATCCTAAAATCTTAATTCTAGATGATTCAACAAGTGCTGTTGATACAGCTACAGATGCAAGTATTCAAGAATCATTCAATGAACGTATTCCCAATACAACAAAAATTATTATTTCACAACGTATATCATCTGTTCAAAATGCAAGCCGTATTATTGTTTTAAATGATGGTGTCGTGGATGGTTTTGACACACATGATAAATTATTAGAAACAAATGAAATTTATCGTACAATTTATGAAACACAAATGAAAGGGAAGGAGGAAGAATAATGAAAGAAGGAACAATGAAACGTTTACTTAAAATGTTATGGAGTAAATATAAAATCCATTTAATTGTTGTTTTTCTATGTATTGTAGGAAATGCTTTATTTAATGTTCAAGGAACAATGTTTATGCAAACATTAATTGATGATTATATTGTTCCCCTTTTAAAGAGTTCTTCACCTAACTTTAGTGGACTATTCCATGCTTTGATTCGTGTGGGCGCACTTTATGCTTGTGGTGTTGTTTGTGCCTTTACCTTTAACCGTATTATGGTTTATGTAACACAAGGGTTCTTAAGAGATTTAAGAATTGAAATGTTTGAACATATGGAATCTTTATCAATTCGTTATTTTGACAGAACTCCTCATGGAGATACAATGTCAGTCTATACAAATGATATTGATACATTAAGACAATTGATTTCACAATCTATTCCACAACTTATTTCAAGTTGTATGACTATTGTGACAACATTTGTATCAATGATCATTTTAAATATTCCTTTAACTGTGTTAAGTGTATGTATGCTTATGATCATGCTTGTTGTATCAAGAAAACTTGGATCGTTATCAGGTAAATTCTTCGTTCAACAACAAGGGGATTTAGGTAAAGTGAATGGTTATATTGAAGAAATGATTTCTGGTCAAAAAGTTGTTAAAGTCTTCAACCATGAAGATCAAGCAATTGCTGATTTTAGAAAATTAAATGATGAATTAAGAGAAAGTGCTTATCAAGCTCATAAATTTGCGAATATCTTAATGCCAGTTACAGTACAACTTGGAAATATCTCTTATATCATTTGTGCAATTGTTGGCGCAATCCTTGCTTTAAATGGACATTTTGCTTTAACAATTGGAACCCTTGTAGCTTTCTTAACATTGAATAAAAGTTTCAACCAACCTATTGGACAAATTTCTCAACAAATCAATGCTGTTGCCATGGCACAAGCAGGAGCTGGTCGTATCTTTGATTTATTAGATCAAGAAAGTGAAGATGATCAAGGTGTGGTTACTTTATGTCGTGTAGAAACTGTTGATGGGAAAATGGTTGAAACAGATAAAAGAACAGGACATTGGGCTTGGAAACATCCAAGAAGCGATGGTCATGTTGAACTTGTAGAAATGAAGGGTGATATTCGTTTAGAAGGTGTTGACTTTGGTTATTTTGATGACCGTATGGTTTTACACAATGTAGATGTTTATGCTAATCCTGGTGAAAAGATTGCCTTTGTTGGGGCTACTGGTGCAGGTAAAACAACAATTACAAACTTAATTAATCGTTTCTATGATATTCAAAAAGGTTCGATTACTTATGATGGAATTGATATTAAATTGATTAAAAAAGATGATTTAAGAAGATCATTAGGTGTGGTTTTACAAGACACACATTTATTTACTGGAACAGTTATGGATAATATTCGCTATGGACGTCTTGATGCTACGGATGAAGAATGTATTGAAGCAGCAAAACTTGCCAATGCCGATCTCTTTGTTAAACATTTGCCAGATGGTTATCAAACAATGCTTACAGGAGATGGGGCGAACTTATCGCAAGGACAAAGACAGTTATTAGCGATTGCGCGTGCTGCTGTTGCTAATCCTCCTGCACTTATTTTGGATGAAGCAACTTCTTCTATTGATTCTCGAACAGAAAAGCTTGTACAAGATGGAATGGATAAATTAATGCATGGTAGAACAACACTTGTTATTGCCCATCGTTTATCAACAATTAAAAATAGTGATTGTATTATGGTCTTAGAACAAGGACATATTATTGAAAGAGGAAATCATCAATCACTTATTAAAGAAAAAGGTAAATACTATCAATTATATACAGGAGCTATTGAAATGGATTAATCCATCAATAGCTTTTTATATTTTTTGGACTATCCGTCCATTGAAAGAAGGAAAAGAGAAAGAGAAAATGATCTGTCGACCTTGATAGAAAAGGTCGACAAGCAAACAGAGATCAAAAGATATCGAGATGTCGTAAGAAAAGCAGGTAGCCATGGAGATTATGTGATTATCGGAGTTGAACACCAAAGCACTTTTGATAAAAATATGATTTTTCGCATACTCAACTATGATGCGACGACTTATATCAATCAAGTTGAAAGTAAGAAAGAAGTCTATCCAGTAGGAAACTTTGTGTTCTATACGGGAGATGAAGAATGGAAGTTGCCAGAAACATTAAAAGAAACATTGAAAAGTATACCATCAGAGATGGAACCTAATATCAATGATTGGAGACTATCTGTTGTCGACCTTAAAACAATGGATGAAAGAAAGCTTATGAATCGAAGATTAAGAAATGTCGTAGAAATTAGTCAAAGTATGTTTGTAGGAAGTTATGATGGATTAAGAGAAAATCGTAAAATTGAAACAGAAAGCTTCATGATGGCGGCAACATTTACGTGTACAAATATTAGAAGAGAAGACTTACCAGAAGGAGATGAAATCAATATGTGTAAGGCAATGGATCAATTATTTCAAAGAATGAGAGATGAAGGAAAACTCAATACTTAAAAAGAACTGCTTAAAGTAAAATTAGGAACTTTATCAAGACCTTTAGAAAAACAACTCACAAATACATCGCTAGAAAAATTAAATGTTCTTACATTAAACATATTTAATGTAAGAAATGAAGAAGACGTTTTAAGAATTATCAATTAAAAGAGCTATACGATTCATTCGTATAGTTCTTTTATTCTATCCACCATTTAAATAGGGGGAAGGGCATATTAGAAAACATAAGATAACGTGGAAGCAAGTATTGTTTATCATTGCATGTCATATGTCTATTTTGATTGTAACTAAAGGCTAGTTTAACAGAACTTGATTTGAGATAATCTTGTGTATTTTGACAACTGACACCATATGGAAAGGCAAAGTAATCTGTTGAAACAAGGCCTTTGTTTTTTTCAAAGTCTTTTTTTATTTCATTTGTTGTCATGGTTTCTATTTTCTTTTTATAGGGTAAATGGCCAATATGGTGCATATCATAAGAATGACTGTAGTATTCAACATATTGATCATTTTTCAAATCATTTGTTTGTAAGTAAAGTGGATTATTAGTTTTGGTTTTATAACCAATGACAAAGTTTGTAGCTTGCAAATTATATTTTTTTATAATAGGTTTAACAATAGTGTTAAAGTTTTTATATCCATCATCAAAAGTTAAACATACAGCTTTTTTAGATACTTCTTTTTTTCCGTGATAATAGGCTTCAACATCTTCCATGGATAGACATTGATAATTATTATCCGCTAAATATTTCATTTGTTTTTCAAATTCACTTATAGACATAAAATAAGGATTTGATGCATAGTTTTCTTTTTTTTCTTGTTCACTTACGACACCATGGTATCCTAAGATAGCAATTCCATCTTTACCGTTTTCATGAATAATGATGTCTTTTGTCATCCAGCCAAGTCCGATTGCTATGTAACAAACAAGAACACATAAAATGATTTTTAATATATTTTTCATAATATTCCAACTTTCTATCAGTACTAGTTTATAGAAAAACAATACGGATGTCAAAAAAAGCTATGAGACTTCATAGCTTAAGACACAAGTAATAAACATCGCTAGGACAAATTCTTTTAAGAAAAGATTTTCATAATTTAAATGTTCTTCTTTTTTATTTATAAAATAAGATAAGTAATTTTTAAGAATTTGATGATTTGTGAGATCTTTAAAAGATTGGGCGATATTTTTAAAATCAATTCTTTCTATTTCTCTTAAATCAGGTTTAATTTGATTTTTGATGTCTTGAATAATATCTTTAAAATGATAAACCTTTAAATCATCGTAATCATGTTCACTCATATAAAGTTCTAAACCTAAGATAAAATAATCTTCTAATTTTAAGTAATCTAAATACGTATTTTCTTTTAATAAATCAAGAATAGGTGTTTCATCTGAAATTGTAAGTAAATGATGATTGTATTGATTTTCATAGTTTAAAATTTGATTATGAAAAGATAAAGCTATTTCTTGAATATTTTCTTCAGGATAAAAAGCAAAACGATGCCCTTTTAATTTTTTAAATGTTTTTAAAGTATCAAGATAACCTAAGCGTATTCTTTGATCCAATAGCTCTCGATTAAAATCAAGAAAGCCACCTAAATGCTTAGACGGTCTAATAAAAGTGATATTTTCACGATGTAATAAATAGGGATGGGTCGCTTCTTGATTGAGTTCAATTGCAATAATTTTTTGTGCTCCCATTTTTAAAGCAAGAGAGATAGGTAAATTATCATAATATCCGCCATCAATATATCCTTGCTTATCTATATAATGAATAGGAAATGCAGGGAAACATGAGGCTGAAGCAATAGCATATTCTACAATGTTATCTTCGCTCATATCATCTACTGTGATTTCTAATGGTTTCATAGAAGGAAAAGCAACAGTGCATAAACCATATTTGATGGGTGAACTTTTCGCTTTTTTGCCATTATAAAGACCTTTGATTAATTGAACAAGTGGTTCAATATCAGCACCTTTTTTATCAAGATAGGACTTTAAAAAAGGACCTATATTAGAAGAATTGTTCATTAGATTTTCAATTGAAAAATCAAATTGAATAGGATGCTTTAAAACCTTTTCTAATGATAAAGTATCCCATAATTCATAAAGCTTTTGATAATCTTCTTGAGCTACAAGTAGCCCATTTAAAGCACCAATAGACGTACCAGTAACAATATCAAAATGATACCCTAATTCTTGTAATGCTTTCATGCATCCTGATTCATAGGCTCCTTTAGAACCGCCACCTGATAAAACTAATCCATATTTCATAAAAACACATCCTTTTCAATAATTATACTTTTTCATAAAAAAAATACAACTTTATCATTTTAATATATGAAGAGTTTGTTATAATTATATGGCAAGGAGGATTAAAAAATGAAAAATGTAGTGAAAACAGATCAAGCTCCAGGAGCTATTGGTCCATATAGTCAAGGAATACAAGTAGGGGATATGTATTTTTTCTCAGGACAAATTCCTCTAGTACCAAGTACAGGTGAAATGCCAGAAGGAATCGAAGCACAAGCTCATCAAGCTTTAAAAAATGTGAAAGGATTATTAGAAAGCCAAGGATTATCATTTTCAAATGTTGTTAAAACAACTGTCTTTTTAGATAACATGGATGATTTTACAACAGTAAATGGTATTTATGCTGAATATTTTGTAGAACCTTATCCAGCAAGATCTGATGTAGAAGTTGCTAAACTTCCTAAAGGAGCTTTAATTGAAGTAGAAGTTATCGCTAAAAAATAATTAAAAAAGAGATTTCGTTTTTGAAATCTCTTTTTTGTATATTATAAGAAAAGAATTGCAATAATACCTACTATAAAACAATAGTAAGAAAAATAATTCAATTTTCTTTTATTTAAAATACTAAACAATAAATTAAGTGCTAAATAAGTAACAACACCACTGATAATAAAACTAATTAAATAAGGAAGCCATAATGCAGCGACAGTTGAACTTGTTAAAAAATGTTTAAGTTTTAAAATGATTGCTCCAAAGCTGACAGGCATAAACATAAAGAAAGAGAAATCTCTTGCTGCTTTTTGATCAAGACCACCAAGCATCCCACCAGTAAGTGTTGATCCACTACGAGAAACCCCAGGAAGTAAAGCAAGTAATTGGAAAAATCCCATTCTTAATGCATCCCATAAATTCATGCTTTTTGTTGTTCTTTTTCCTTTATATCCAAATTTGTGAATAAGCATTAAAAAACAAGAAGTTAAAAGTAAACAACAACCTACTAATTTAGGATTAGAGAAAGCATGTTCAATATAATCATTAAAAAGAACACCACCAATTGCTGCAGGAATTGTAGCAACAATTAATAACATACAAAATCTAAAATCAGGTAATAGTTCATCTCTTTCTTGAGGTTTAGCAATATACCCGAAAAAGGATTTGATTAGACGAATAATATCTTGGCGATAATAAAACATGATAGCAATGAGTGAACCAGTATTAACAATAACTTCAAAAGTAACATCATTCATTTGTGGAACCATTAAACCAAGTTTTTCAAAAATACTTTGGAATAAAACTAAATGTCCACTACTTGAAATAGGAATAGGTTCACTAAAACCTTGAATAGCACCTAAGATTGCATAGACAATAATATCTTTAATTAAACTCATAATTTCACCTCGTCACCCATTATATATGAAAATATTATAAAAATATACAAAAACATTTTTTTAATGGAGATGACATATAATAAAGAAAAAGGAGGAAGAAAATGATTGTTAATTGGGTTAAAGAAGATGAAGAACTATTAGAGCCATATGAATGGTCAAATGGTGATGATATCGAAATCATTTCAACACTTTCATGTTTTAAAGTAGATCAAAAAACACTCCATGATTTTATTTATGGATGTTTACACATTTTTGATCAAAAGTTGTGTCAAAAAGTATTTGCAATAGGAGATGGTCATTATGCTTTAGCGATTGAAACAGATGATCAAGGGAAGCTTTGTTATCGAAGTGTTTTTGATTTTTGTGATCGTGATAAAATGAATAAAAAGATTGCTGCTTTAGAACTGTCTAATATTCATTATCAAATGTATGATGAAGGAGAAATGAAAGAATATGGTCTAACAAGAGAGGAAAGGTTAAAAAAGCAATTTATTGAACAAAGAATTGATGAACTTTATATGGAAAATTATGATGATTTTTTGATGTTATGTAGACAGCTCAATATCGAAGATGCACAAAGTATCCAAAAATATAATCATTTAAAAAATAAAATAGCTAAGGGCTATACATTTATACATGAAATTCTATTTTATGAATTTACTAAAAAGGAATACAAAAAGAAATAAGCAATGCTTATTTCTTAATTGTAATTCCTATTTTTCTTTCAACTTTCGCAAGTTTTTTTCTTGCCATATAACGTGCTTTATCAGCACCTTCATTTAAAATTGTATCGATATAGTTACCTTGATTGATTTCATTATATTTATCATGGATTTTTTGTAATTCATTACCTACAACTTCAGCTAAATCTTTTTTAAATTGACCATAACCAACACCTTGATAACGTTCTACAAGTGCATCAATAGATTCACCACTTAAAATAGAATAAATAGTAAGTAAGTTTGAAATACCAGGTTTATTTTTAACATCATAGTAAATAGCGTTATCACTATCAGTGACAGCAGACATGATTTTCTTTTTAGAAACATTAATATCATCTAAAATATAAATACATCCTTTACCTGTTTCATCAGATTTAGACATTTTCTTTGTAGGATTTTGTAAGTCCATAATACGTCCACCTACTTTTGGAACAAGTGGTTCAGGTAATTTGAAAGTTTCACTATAACGATTATTAAATCTTTCAGCAATATCTCTAGCAAGTTCACAATGTTGTTTTTGATCTTCACCAACTGGTACATAATCTGGATCATAAAGTAAAATATCAGCATTCATTAATGAAGGATAATTAAAAATACCAGCTCCAATGGATTCATCTTTTTTAAGTTTGCTTGCTTTATCTTTATATTGAGTCATACGTGATAATTCACCCATTGACACCATACATCCTAAATACCAACCAAGTTGAGCATGTTCTAAAACATCAGATTGTAAAAATAATGTGACTTTTTTAGGATCTAATCCAGCTGCTAAATATAAAGAAATCAAATCTTTTGTATTTTTTCTTAAATTCTTTGGTTCTTGATAAATCGTCATACTGTGTAAGTTAGCAACAAAAACAATCATTTCATATTCATCTTGATAAGAAACAAAAGGTTTAATAGCTCCTATATAATTTCCTAAAGTTACTCTTCCTGTTGGCTTGATGCCACTCAACATTCTTTTCATAAATTTTCCTCCTTAAAATAAAAAACGTCCTTAAAAAAGGACGTTATAAACGCGGTACCACCTTAATTCGTATAAAATATACGCTCTTGATCTTAACGCGATTAGCGACAAAAGACTCGTGCCTTTTGTAACTCCAGAACCCCAATTTCTATTATATCAATGGCTTATTTCCATCAACCATAAGCTTTCTATAACATTTAATATAATTTACTTATGTTCCTTCAAAGTCTTTAAAGACATTATAATGAGCTCATCTATAAAAATCAAGATATTTAAAAAAAGATATACAAAGTTTAAAATTGTTGTATAATTATTTACAAAGGAGTGATTGTATGATACGTATATATACCGCCCCAAGTTGTGCTTCTTGTAGAAAAGTAAAATCTTGGTTAAATGAAAATCAAATACCTTATGTAGAAAAAAATATTTTTTCTACTCTATTAAAAGAATCAGAACTTCGAGAATTATTAGAACGTAGTGAAAATGGTACGGATGATATTATTTCCAAAAGAAGCAAAATTATTAAAGAAAATGATATTGATATTGATTCAATGAAAATCAATGATTTAATTAAGTTTATACAGGAAAATCCATCAGTTTTAAAAAGACCAATTATGATTGATGAAAGAAGATTTCAAGTTGGTTACAATTCTGAAGAAATAAGAGTCTTTATTCCTAAAGAACTTAGAAAGTTAGCTGAATGTCATGATATGGATCGTTGTCCACAATTCAGCAATAAAGATTGTTTGAATTTTAAAAAAGAATATGAAAGGGATAGAGAAAAGGAATCAAGTCAATAGATGGATTCTTTTTTAGGAGACAATATGAAAAAAATATTAAAAGTTATAATGACACTTGTTTTAATTTGTTCATGTTTTTATCTAGCAATTTCATTATTTATGAATCATTTGATTATTAATGATATGGTACCAACAGTTGTTAAATCAACGGCTGTAACAAATGCTTTAGAAGATACTTGTCAAAATGTTTTAAGTATGATGAATATGGATGAAAGCCAAAGTCAAGCACTTGTTTCTTCTTTACAACAAGATGAAAAAACGCAAGAACTTGTTAATGAATATATTGATACTGTTTTAAATAATCAATCATCTACTCTAGATGAAACTTTATTAAAGCAAGTTTTAGAAGATAAAAAAAATGAGGTATATTCTATTTTGAATCCTTCAATAAATGAAGAAACGTTTACAACACTTTATGATCAAGCTATCAATCAAATGGATTTACAAGGTTTACAAGATAAAGTATTAAGTCGAGTAGAAAATACGATGGAACAATCTGGAGAAACATATAAGATTGTAAAGAAAGTATATAGCTTTAAAAATTCTACACATATTATTGTGAGTGCTATTTTATTAGTTATTTCTACAGCTTATCTTATTTTTATTTCAGTTCAAGAGAGATTGATTACAAAATGTTTATCAGTAAGTTATATGGTTTGTGGAATTATGACATTCTTGATTTCTTTTACGATAATTTTAGGATTAACAGCAATGGCATCTTCTACAATGACAATTCAGTTAACTTCTATTAAATATATGTATATATGTGGAGCTAGTTATTTCTTTGTAGGTATTATTTTATTAATTGTAAATGCTTTTTTAAAAAAGAAAAATCGTTATCATTATTATTACTAGTATAAAAAGAAGGGGTATTTATGGATAGATTAGATGCAAAGGCTATAAAGACGTATAAAGAAATTATACTTATTTTAGATCAATGTATTGATGATTATTTATTTGTAATGGATCTTGATAAAGACATATATTTTATCTCACCACATGCTATGAAAAGATTTAATATTCCAAGCTATGAATTTAGTAATTCTTTACCAGCACATAAAAAATTTGTATATGAAGATGATCTAGAAATGTTATTATCAGATATGAATAAGTTGGTTTCGGGAAAGAAAAATTTTCATAATTTACAATATCGTTGGATTGGAAAAGCGGTATTCCTATTTGGATCAATTGTCGAAGTAAATCGATTAAGGATTATGATGGGAATGTTAAATATATTATTGGCTGTATTAATGAAATTGGTAAAAGACAAGTTGCTGATAATGATAGTGGGTTATTAGGAGAAATGAGTTTTAAAAATTTTATTTATCCTATTAATGAAGATATTAAACAGGGTTTTATTTTAAGAATTGATATTGATGATTTTAAAAATATTAATGAAAATTTCGGTGTAAAATATGGTAATGTTGTTTTAAAACAAGTTGGAAATTGTATTAAAAAGTTATTAACTAAAAATCAACAACTTTATAGGATTGTCGCTGATGAATTTATTGTGATGGATGTTGTTGGCAGTAAAGAAGATGCAAGAAATCTTTATAATGCAATACGTAGAAGTATTACATGTTATGTAGAATCTATTAATTATGATATTTATTTAACGATTTCTGCAGGTATTCTAGATTTTCATGATTATCCTAATAAAAGTTATAATTCTATTATGCAATGGACAGAATTTGCTTTAAATCAATCGAAAACAAATGGAAAAAATACATATACGATTTTTAAGCAGGAAGCTTATCAAGAATTTTTAAGAAAAAATAAATTAACAAAAGAATTACATAAAGCAGTTAACCAACAATTTAAAGGATTTGAAGTTTATTTTCAGCCAATTATTGATATGAAAACAGAAAAGATTCATAGTATGGAAGCATTGCTTAGATTTGAATGTGATGAATTTGGTAAAATTTCACCACTAGAATTTATTCCATTATTAGAGGAAAGTGATTTGATTATTCCTGTAGGTAGATGGGTTTTAGATCAAGCATTAAAAGCTGTAAGTATGTTTTCAAATATTAAAGTACAAATTAATATGTCTTATGTTCAAGTGTTAAAAACACCAGCATTAAATGATATTTTAAATATTATAAAAAATTATAAAATAGAAAATAATCAATTGGTTATAGAACTTACAGAAAGTGGTTTTATTGAATCTAATAAAAACTTTATTGATTTTTGTAATGGTTTAAAGAAAGAAAATATCTTACTTGCTTTAGATGATTTTGGAACAGGATATTCTAATTTCCACTATCTTTATAATTTAAAACCAGATTATATAAAAATAGATCGAACATTGATGAAAAATGCACTTTCAAATGAGTATGAAAATATGTTGCTAAAACATATGGTGGATATGGCTCATAGCGTAGGTGTTAAGATTTGTATTGAAGGAATAGAAGAAAAGGAAGAACTTGAACGTATTATGTTATTAAAGCCAGATTATATTCAAGGATTCTATTATGGTAGGCCGGTTTCTTTAAGTGTGTTTATGGAAAGCTATGAAATATAAAACGAATAAGTATGTGACTTATTCGTTTTTTAATGTTTCTAACATTCGTTTGATTTTACTTAAACAGTTTTGTTTATATTCTAAATGATAAGGTTGAATGATTTTTTTGAATGTTTGAAGTCCTTGATCATAATCCTCCACTTCAAATTCTATTTCATAATCATGATGATGGTTATATTCATTTTCATCTAAGGATAAAACACCATCGGGTAAAATAATATCATGACGTGTTGTTTTTAAATAATATCCACATGTTAAATCTTTGATATAAATATTTTCTTTTTCTAAAATATCAAAGATTTCATTATTGATATGTTGATGATTAAAAATAGCATCTTTAATTTCTTTATTAATATCTATATTTAATTCATTCAGACCAATAGTTGAAGGTCTTTTCAATGTGAGTTCGTAATGACCTTTTTTTTCTCTAATTCTGAGTGAGTATTTTTTCTTTTCCAATAGAGGATGAAAAAGATAATAATTGGTTTGTTGATAACTGTCTTTGATTTGATTTTTATAATCAGATAATATTTTTTTAAATATATTTTCTTTTAATAACATTTTAAATTCAATTTCTAGATGTTCCATATGATACCTCTTTGCTTAAATGCTCTAGATATATTATAATACATCTATATGGAGGGAAGAAAGATGAAATATGCATTAATGGTTAGAAATGATGATCTTTCTAAAAAAACAGCTTTGAAAATTAAAGAAAGTTTACAAAACTTTTTTATTTATGATGAAAAAAATCCAGATCTTGTTATTTCAATTGGAGGAGATGGAACTATTTTAGAAGCTGTACATCAATATTTAAATGTTGATTGTTGTTTTGTAGGTATACATACAGGAACTTTAGGATTTTATACAGATTACCAAGTTGATGAAGTGGATCAATTTATAAAAGATGTGACTTCTAGACAATTTAAGACGATGAAAAGATATATGTTAGAAATTAAAATTAATAAAAAAGACTCTTTTCAAACATATTATGCTTTAAATGAATTAAGATTAGATCAAGGGTTACAAGCACAGGTTATTCATGTGTATATTGGTAATGTTTTATTAGAAGTTTTTAGAGGGAATGGTTTATGTGTTTCAACTCCTTCTGGATCGACTGCTTATAATAAATCTTTAGGTGGTTCTATCATTTATCCAGGTATTCCTTTGATGCAACTTACAGAAGTTGCAGGAATTCATCATAATGCATATCGTTCTTTAGGTTCAAGTTTGATTTTAGATGAAAGTCAAACAATTAAATTAATTGGAAATCATTTTAATCATTCTTTGATTGGAATCGATCATATTCATTTAGAATTAGAGGATGTTGAAAGTATTGAGATTACGATTGGGCGTAAGTATGTTCGTTTTATTGAATATAAAGAAATGTCTTTTATTAAAAGAGTAAGAAGGGCATTTATTAATTCATGAGTTATCAAATTGAACAAACGATTTTATTAAGAGATTATTTGAAAGAATTACCAATTAGTCAAGCAATGATTAAAAGGATTAAAAGGGAAGGTGATTTCTTAGTCAATGGAAAAAGTCAAACAGTTAGATGTTTACTTCAAAAAGGAGACTGTTTAGAAATTATTTTTCCAATAGAAAACTCAAATGTTCAACCAGAAAATATTCCTTTAAAAATCATTTATGAAGATGACTATTATATAATCATTGATAAAGAAAGCCAAATGCCTTGTATTCCTACTAAAAGATATCAAAGCCATACTTTATGTCATGCTTTAATGTATTACTATCAACAAATTGGTTTAAAAAGTACAATTCATTTAGTAAATCGTTTAGATAAAGAAACATCAGGATATATGTTGGTTGCTAAAACATCACAAGCTCATGCATTACTTTCTAAAGATATTAAACAAGTAGAACGTGTTTATCATTGTTTAGTTGAAGGAATTTTAGAAGGGGAAGGCGTTATTGAGCGGCCTATTTTAAAAAGTAATGATTCTATTAAAAGAATTGTTGATGATCATGGTAAGTATGCTAAGACGTATTATAAATCTTTAATGCATAAAAATAATCAAACACTTGTAGAATGCAAATTAGTAACGGGAAGAACCCATCAAATTAGAGTACATATGGCTTCTATTGGTCACCCTTTAGTGGGAGATCTTCTTTATGGGTCAAATGAAGATCAATTGTTTTATTTGGATAGTGTTGAAATTAGTTTTATTCATCCTTTTACCCATCAGAAAATACATTATAAAAAGGAGAGTTAATCTCCAAATGGCATGAACTTAAGATATAATCTTAGGTTCATGTCTTTTTATTTTTATCCTTTTTTTATAATAGTATCAAATATTTCTTTTTGTGTAGTATAGGGTATATAATCTTATTACTTTTAATTTAAATGTATTTATTATATATTTGTAGTATAGGATGGTGATGTTATGTTTGTAAAAGTTGTAAAAAATAATAGCGGTCGTCCAGATACCTCTTTTATCTCAATTGTTGAATCTTATCGTGAAGATGGGTAAATGGAGGTAATGTTTGAAAGTATTCTTTATCGTAGTCATAGCCCATTAAATGACAAGTTCCTTCATTCCACCAAATAGAAAGGACATTTCCATTTTCATCACATTCCATAGACCATCTAGCTTCACCTAATGAACCATAGACAGCATCTGCACTATTTTCATTGGTAAACATCCAAATAGTAAAATCTTTATCTTTAGGATCTTGTGAATAGGGTTGAATAGATATTTTAATGAGTGTGCCATCTTTTTTTGTATTTTTGTTCAATGTTTTTATCTTTAGAAAGTTTTTCGATAATAGTGTTGAAATTAATAAATTGAGCAACATTTTGTTGATTGTTTTCGCTAATATATAGATTATTATAAAGTTTCATTGTTACAGAAAAACAATTATGTTGTTCTTTTTCAAGTTTTAAAAAATAGGAAGGGCCTATAATATCACGGAAGATATCTTTTTTAAGTCAACGACATAAACGTCCATATATTTAGGGGCAATTAATTTTAAACATTGTTGGTTATTTTTTTTATCTTGAAGTATTTTATTGATTTTAATTGAAAAACGATTTTGTTGATGAAGATCCATCTCTTTTTTTGTCATACTAATCTCCGTTTCTTAATACAATTCGATTTATTTTAACATAATTAACATACTTGCACAAAAAAAGCTGTACTTTGTGTTACAGCTTTAATCTATTTGATTATATTTAGCGATACTTGTTTGGCGATGGATATCAAAACACATTCCAATTGCAATCATGTAAGATAAAAGTGAAGACCCACCATATGAAAGAAACGGTAATGTGATACCAGTAATAGGGAGTATTCCTAAAATCATAGCGATGTTCCAAAATTGTTGGAAAATCATACATCCAAAAATACCAGCAATAAAATATTTATCACTTTGATGCGTTGCTTTTAAACCAACATACAAAATACAAACATCTAACGCTAGTATAGCAATGAGCGTAATGATGGCTCCCACGAATCCAAAGCCTAAAGTAATAACAGAAAAGATGAAGTCCGTATGAGCTTCTTGTAAAGAAATAATCACTGTGTCAAATCCATGACCAAAAAGTCCAGCTGTTCCATAAGCCATCATCGCATTATAAAGTTGGTATCCTTGATTTTGATAAGTTCCTTCAGGATCGACCCAGCCATAAAAACGATCAAGTTTATGTCCTGTGATAATTGAAGAAAATATATCTTGACGATAAATAAATAAGTAAGTAAAAATTATAAGAACAACTGCTAAACAAGCAAATCCTATAATATACCATTTCTTATTAATTCCTGATGCAAATAAAATAACAACCACTGAAAAAGCCATAATCAAAGTAACACCAGCATCATTTTGTAAATAAGTTAGAATCATTGGTGGTAGAGCAATAGCTGCTACACGACCAATTAACTGTAAATCGGTATCAAATGTATGAATTAAATATTTTTCATTATGTAAAGAAACAGTTTTAGACATACAAATAATCATTACAACTTTCATAAATTCAGAAGGTTGGAATGAAAATCCTGGAAAGTTATACCATGATGTAGCACCATTTAGATCTTTCGCAAAGGGAATGATTTGCATTCCTAATTTATAAATAGCAAATCTTTGAATAACAAGACCGACTAAAAAGACAATCAAGATTCCATAAAAAATCCACATTCCCGAGTAAATTCGATCATTTCCAAAACGATTGATTAAAAAAATCAAACCGACACCAATCATATAATAAAGGAGTTGTTTACTCCAATAACCTGTAGGATTGGGATAAGTAATATAACCAGCTGCACATTTAATTGTATAACAACTAATAAGACATAGAATAAATAAAATGATGGCAAGTGGCCAACAAATTGTAGAATCTAAATATTTTTTCATTTTGTCACCCCTAGTGATTTATAGTATACTATAAATATATCATAAAAGAAAATGTTTATTAAGAAAGGAAATAGATATGTCAGATTATTTTATTTATGTTTTAATTGCAATTATTGTAATTGTTGGAGTATGGTTTATTTTTGCAAAGGTATTAAAAAATAAAAAACCTAAAGAAGTTACTTTAAAAGATATTCCTATTGATTTAGAAGCTTTAATTCATGCTTTAGGGGGTATTGATAATATTAAAGAGAGCCAAAGTCAAGGAAGTAAAGTACGTTTCTTTGTAGAAAATGATGATTTAGTAAAAGTAAATGTTTTAAAAGAATTAGGTGCAAGTGGTGTTATTCAAGCTACAGGCAAAGTTACTGTTATTTTAGGAAAGTTCTCTGATGAAATCAGTAGAATAGTAAATGAAAAAAAATAACGTTCCAAGTTGTATTGGGGGTGAAGGTATGAAAGAAAGAATTCACTTATATGAACCTTTTTTTCATCATTATTATATTGATGAAATTCTAAATAATTATGAATTAGAAACATTGATTCGTGTAAAAAAAGATGATTATCAACAATCAATTGCCTATATTAAATTAATTTCTATTTATTCACATCATGCAAGTATTGATGAATTACAACAACAAGTAGATTCAATTCAAATGATGATGGAAACTTATGAAGATTATCATGAATTTGAACAATATTTGATAGAAAATGAAGAACATCAAGTGATAGGAATTGATTTATGTGCACTTACTTATAATCATCATTATGATGAATTAGATTTAGAAGAATTAACACCTGATCAATATTATCAAGTAGGATTATATTATTATGACCAAAAAAAATATGATCAAGCATTAGAATGTTTCCATTTAGGAGAAGAATGTGAAGATTCTGATTGTTTATGTGTGTTAGGTTATATGTATGAAAAAGGACAAGGGGTCAAACAAAGTAATCAAGTGGCCATGACATATTATCGTCTGGCAAGTGATTTAGGGAATGTTGTTGCTTCTTGTAATCTTGCTTATTTTTATGAATATGGGATAGATGTTGACCAAGATTATGAAAAAGCTTTTGAACTTTATTCTTTAGGGGTCGATGAAGGATTTCCAAGATCTTTATTTTCAACGGCTTATTTTTTACAAAATGGGTATGGTGTAACTCAGGATTTAGAGGAAGCTTTTTTACGTTATGAAGAAGCAGCCGCCTTAGGACATAATGATGCGATTTGTGCTCTAGGTGAATGTTATGAATATGGTCAAGGAACAAGACAGGATTATCAAAGAGCTTTACATTATTATGAAAAAGCAGCTTATGAAGGGAATAGTCTTGCCAAATATAAATTAGGACGTTTTTATGATTTAGGTTATGGTTGCAATGAAAATTATCCAAAAGCTTTTCATTGGTATCAAGAAGCAGCAAAAGATGGTTTAGAAGTAGCAATCACAGCGATGGCAACCTGTTATGAATTTGGTCGAGGAATAGAAAAAGATAGTCAAAAAGCTTTAGAATATTATTTAAAAGCAGCGAATATGGGCTATATGAATGCGCAATTTTGTTTAGGGTATTTTTATGAAATGCATAGTGAATATCCAGAAAGTGAAAAAAATAGTTTTTATTGGTATTTAAAAGCGAGTCATCAAGGAGATGGACAATCAACGTTGGCTGTGGCTTATTACTATGGTCAAGGAATTGGAACTGTTAAAGATGAAAAGAAGTCTTTTGAAGCTTATCAAAAAGCAGCCAATCTTGGAGAAAGAGAAGCGTTTTATTATTTAGGTGTTTGTTATTTAGAAGGAAAGGGTGTTTTACAGGATAAGGAAAAAGGGATTGCTTGCTTAATTAAAATAGAAGATCAGTATCCTGTTGCAGCTTATTTAATAGGACAGTATTTTAAAGAAAAGCACGATGATCAACAAGCAATTCAACATTTTAAATTAGCAATTTTAAAAGAAGATGAGGAACAGTCTTTGTATCAATTAGCACTTTATGGTGAACAAGGAATAGAAGTCAGTAAAGAGGAAATGCTTGATTATCTTTTAAGAAGTGCAAAAAAAGGTTATTCACCAGCACTTGTAAAATATGCTTATTATTTAGAAAATGGAATTTATGTAGAAAAAGATTATCAGATGGCTTATGAATATTATTTATTAGCTTGTCAAAAACAAAATAGAGAAGGTTTTTATCATTTAGGTAGATGGTTCTTTTATGGGATAGGACAAAAAGAAGATAAGCATAAAGCAATGCAATATTATCAACAAGCTAGTCATTATCATTATTCAAAAGCAAGCTTTATGCTAGGTTATATGTATCATTATGGTGATGGTATTTCTAAAGATTTAGAAAAAGCTAAAGAATATTATCAATTAGCACTTCAAGAAGGATATCTTGAAGCGCAAAAGGAATTAGATAAATTAGAGGTGGAAAAATGAGTTTTGAAACAAAATTAGAAAAATATGCAAGATTAATTGTTCAATCAGGTTTGAATGTTCAAGAAAAACAAACCGTTGTCATTAGTGCATCTATTGAAAGTTATCAACTTGTAAGAGCGGTTACTAAACAAGCTTATCTTGTAGGCGCTAAAGAAGTTGTTGTTCATTATAGTGATGAAGAAGTCACACGTATGAAATATGAAAATATGGAAGTAGAAGATTTTGATCATGTACCTACTTGGTTTTCATCTTTTAGAAATGATTATGCGTTAATGAATGCTTGTTTTCTTTATGTTGATGATGAAGATCCTGAAATGCTTGCAGGTATTGAACCTAAAAAGATTTCTAATTGGCAAAGAGCAGTTAAAAAGGCATGTAAGACATATTTTGATTTATCCGATAATATGACAAATGCTTGGTGTATTGTAGGTGGAGCTACGCAAAAATGGGCGAATAAAGTTTATCCTGATATGTCAAATCAAGAAGCGTTAGATAGTTTATGGAATGCTATTTTTAAAGCAGCTAAGATTGATGATGAACATGATCCTGTCGAATTATGGAATCAACATCGTCGTTCTTTTGAAAAACGTGTTAATTATTTAAATAGTCTAAATTTAAAGAAACTTTATTATAAAAATAGTAAAGGGACTGAAATTACAATTGGTTTGAATGATGATTATTTATTTGCTGGTGGGGGAAGTTATTTAAAAAATGGTGTTTACAATTTTCCTAATATACCAACAGAAGAAATCTTTACATCACCTAATAAGGATGATGTAGAAGGAATTGTTTTTAGTTCTTTACCTTTAAGTTATGGTGGAAATATTGTTGATGAATTTTATTTACGTTTTAAAGATGGTCAAGTGATTGATTTTGGAGCTAAAGAAGGATATGAGGTTTTAAAAGGAATTATTGATAGTGATGAAGGAAGTAAACGTTTAGGTGAAGTTGCTTTAATTCCTTATCATTCACCAATTAATGAATTAAAAACATTATTTTATAATACTTTATATGATGAAAATGCTTCATGTCATATGGCTTTAGGTATTGGATTTTCTGAATGTATTAAAGGTGGGATTGATATGGATAAAAAAGAATTGTTTGAAAAAGGGGTCAATGATTCTTTAGTTCATGTTGATTTTATGATGGGAACAGAGGATTTAATGATTGATGGTATTTTAGAAGATGGCAGTCATGTAAAAATCTTTGAAAATGGAAATTTTGCATTTTAATGATCTGTGGGGATTGCTTCCCACTTTTTAATTAGTAAAAGAGGTGAGTGAGCTTTCTTTTTTATTAAATAATAGTAGTAATTCTGTTCATTTTGTGGTAATAATTGTACTGTTGAAATAAAAGATTAAAAAATAAATATAGATTATGGGAGGATGCAATGGAAGATTTAAGACAACAAATAGAAAAAAGAAGAACATTTGCGATTATTTCCCATCCGGATGCTGGTAAAACAACTTTAACAGAAAAGTTCTTACTCTATGGAGGAGCTATCCAACAAGCAGGAACTGTTAAAGGAAAGAAAAATAGTAAGCATGCGACAAGTGACTGGATGGAAATTGAAAAACAAAGAGGGATTTCAGTTACCTCTTCAGTATTACAATTTAATTACCAAGGATATTGTATTAATATTCTTGATACTCCAGGGCATCAAGACTTCTCAGAAGATACATATCGTACTTTAATGGCAGCAGATTGTGCAGTCATGGTCATTGATGCGAGTAAAGGGGTCGAAGATCAAACACGTAAGTTATTTAAAGTATGTACAATGAGACATATTCCAATTTTCACTTTTATTAATAAGATGGATAGAGAAGCAAGAGATCCTTATGAATTAATGGAAGAAATTGAACAAGAATTAGGAATTGAAACTTGTCCTGTTAACTGGCCAATTGGTTCTGGAAAACATTTTGCAGGGGTTTATGAAAGAAATGATCAAGAAGTCATTCGTTTTATTCCTGTAGATGGTGGAAAAAAAGAAGTTGAAACAGAAATTTTAAAAGCGGATGATCCAAAATTAAAAGAGTATGTGGAAGATGAACTTTATGATAAATTACAAGAAGATATTGAATTATTAGATATGGCAGGAAATGAATTTAGTTTAGAAGCTGTACGTGCTGGTAAGTTATCACCTGTATGTTTTGGATCGGCTCTTACTAACTTTGGGATTGAACCATTTTTAAAACATTTCTTAAATATGACAACCCCACCAACTCCTAGAACAGCAGCTGGTGAAGTGATTGATCCTTATCAAGAAAATTTCTCAGCTTTTGTTTTCAAAATTCAAGCGAACATGAATGCTAGACATCGTGATAGAATGGCATTCTTTAGAATTTGTTCTGGTAAATTTGAAAAAGGGATGGAAGTTTATCATTATCAAGGTAAGAAAAAAATCAAATTAAATCAGTCAAAACAATTAATGGCAGATGAACGTAGTGAAGTAAATGAAGCTTATGCAGGAGATGTCATTGGTGTTTTTGATCCAGGTATTTTCTCTATTGGTGATACCATTACAACAGGTAAAAAACATTTTGCTTTTGAAGGAATTCCAACATTTGCACCAGAACATTTTGCAATGATTCGTAATAAAGATACGATGAAAAGAAAACAATTTGTTAAAGGTGTTGAACAAATTGCAAAAGAAGGAGCAATCCAAATCTTTACTGAATTAGGTGGCGGTATGGAAGAAATTATTGTAGGAGTTGTTGGTGTTTTACAATTTGAAGTTTTAGAACATCGTTTAAAGAATGAATACAATGTAGAAATTCATAAATCTCCTCTACCTTATCAATATATAAGATGGGTCAAAGAAGGAACTGATTTAAAATCATTAAATCTTTCATCTGATACAAGAAAAGTTCAAGATTTAAAAGGGCAACCGTTATTATTGTTCACTAATGATTGGGGCGTAAGATGGGCTCAAGATAAAAATAAAGGTTTAGAATTATTGGAATTTTCTAAGAACTAAAAGTAGAACTTTTAGTTCTTTTTTTATACAATTCGAATGAAAAAAGAATTGATGACTTCAGTCAGTTGAGCACATG
>OGDF01000600.1_pt1 | contig 56489 bp, 46 predicted proteins | sample 1570141 | NCBI WGS metagenome assembly OGDF01 (sample SAMEA4370581, study PRJEB24528) | human gut metagenome
TTCCGTACAGGCTTCTCACCTGTTAGACTACCCGCCCTTCGTCTGGGCGCACAATCTCGATTTATATTAGTAAACATTATAGCATAGCATTACTGCCGTGGCAGACAAACATGATTTTCATAGTATTGATTTTCCTTCCTGAATTGCGGTATTATGCCGAGTTATGCGGACTTTTGCTAAGCACATTTTTCTTACACCCATTTTGACAGAATGGGGCAAAATCGGCAAAACTCCGCTTAAATACGCATATCTCTGTCGTTGTTAGTAGTAAAATCGTAGTAAGAATCGGGGGAGTTTACTACTAAGGATTTTTGCGGAGTATCCGCAAGGATTGTAAGTAGTTGGTGCAATTATACTACCAATTTACTACTAAGGCGTATGTGTATTACTACTAATGCGAATTTGGTTTCCTTACCATTATACCATAATCCTTCTATTTCATCAAGTCAAAACGGGTAAAAAAGTGGCTCACCGAAGTTAACCAAACCATCCTTATAAAACACAAAACGCCGCACAACGAGAAATCATTTTCCCGGAATGCGGCGTTTATAATACTGTTTCATTCTATTTTGTCAATGCTTATGCCCAAATTATGATAATGCCGTTCCATTTCAGGCAGCATCATTTACAAATTAGTCATGAAATACGGATAAGTGGAGAGTATTCTGCTACCGAGATTATTATGAATTAAGATTCCTTGTTAAGTGAATCTATATCAATGTTTCTGACCTTTTTAAATGGAACACTTATATTCTTGGTATGAGTTGATGAAAACGAGTCGATATGATAGGCTTTATATACTTTCTTTAGGTGATTTTCAAATGATAACCAACTCTTTTTACTAATGAATTTGCATTTGTCCTTTTCACAAAATGGGATGATAAAAATGAATATTTTATTTAGTATTCTTAGTTCTCCATAACAATAAGGTAAAGAATAGTCTTCGTTTTTTCGAGTACAAATGTAAAGTTCAGGTTCTTTTGATATGCTCTTTTTAGTTTTTATCGCTATATCCGGCAGATTGTGGTAGGAATTGTCATATCGCAACCACTCAATCGTTCTCGAAAAATGTATCAGCTCTTCTTTATCAATCAGTCCAATAGCGCATTTTACAAGAGTTTTATATACGTTTACCGGTGAATAACCTTTAATATAACTAAAATCGAATCCTTGTGTATCTAATGGCATTGAAGAAGATATGATTACTGGCTCTTGACAATTTTCATTAATTAACAAATCCCTTGCGGCTTCAAAAATGCCAAGGTTTGATGAGGCGAAGTTTTTTTCCTGTACGTCAATATATCGCGCAAATGTATTATTGTCAATTTGAAAAATTGGATAACCATTTTTGCCTTTCAGCCCATAAATCAGTCTTTCCCACATCAGCATATTACTCATGTGTTCTTCAACATTATCAGCGAAATAGCTGTTGCATTCGTCACATTCTTCGTTTTGAATAAATTTCTTATTTCCGATTGATTCTGGAATTGCATGAGCGATTTCTTTAAAACTTGCTCCGTTTTCCGCGGTGTTACCACAATAGATGCATTTTCGCTTCGATTTTATTGACTCGCCATAACATACTCTTTTTTCCGGGTATCGATAGGTAATATGATACGGTAGAGATGCTATGAATGCTTTATCTTTTTTTTGTTGTTCAATGTAATCTATCATTATGCTGTTTATCTCATCAACAGATTTATGAGCATTATATAATTTTAATGAGTCTTGCAATAAACTACGTAGTTCATCGGAATTGCTTATCGATATTATAAAAATATTTTCGGGTAATTTGATATTCCAAAAACCTTTCGATTTTCCTTTGGTTTTCTCATCAGTTTCTAAACCGCAAATATATTCACAAATCTGGTTTGCTTTTTCTTGTGTGATCTCATGGGGACCATCGATATCTGGTATCATTCGGTAAGAAGTGCAGAGCAATTTTGAATCAATTATATCAAGTATTTTCATGTAGCACTTTGATAAACCATCAATGGAAATAAATGTGTAATCGATAATCCCTTCCTCTTTGATAAATGTTAAAACAATATTATCCATAGTATGCTTTCCTCCAAATAAATAAAAATGCCTGCAAACCGTATATGAGCGTATTGGCGTTATTTCTATGCATCATGCATTTGCTTTTCTCAAATTCCGTTAAAGTCCTGCTAGCTCTTTTGATTGCATCTGCTATGAAATAACAAGTCATTTTCCGAATATATGAAAAAATCCCCCTCATTATGTAGCATAGCTCTTAGGACGACAGTAACGGCAGCCACCAATCATGCCAGAACCCATCGCCTCATTTATGTAGCATAGCTCTTAGGACGAGGGGGATTCTATAGATTACGGTTTGCGTAGCTTCGTAATTGATTTCAATACACGAGGACCATACTTCTTTGCCACGACTACTAAGAATGCACCTGCGGTTAAGATTTTACCTCCATCTTTCAGGAGCTTTGCCCCTTCTTCGGTTTTCGCATAATCATTACTGTCCAAATTCTGACTCTTGAATCGCTTGTGTTCTGCCATTTTCAAACACCTCCAAAAGTTTACTACCACTGACCTCAATGGTTATAACATCGTACTCCTTTGCTGTTTCAAGACATACCTCTCGTTCGGCTTCAATATAATCTGAAGCATGATAATACAGCATATCGGGGTTCTTCTCATGAATGAAACTCAAAGTTTTCAATGGCTCAAAATCAATTTCATCGATATCCTGTCTTGCAATATCAAATACTTGTTCAGCTGCATCCGTCTGTCCACAAATTGCGTAAGATGACGCAACCATTTGCGTTGCTTGCAGAAACAAAGCGTAGTATTCTTGGATATCATGAAACTCTTTGTCCTTCTGTTTCAATGAACCTGAATGTTTGAGTTCAAGCCAGAACCTCGCTATCCAACTTTCCGGAATCGCTTCAAAGTTTCCGATTCTTCTCTTCAGCGTTTGAAGTAGCTGTTTTTGAGCAGTTAACAGCTTGCTTCGTCCAAGTTCAATCGCAGTAAAACGTTCCTCTTGTGGTAAATGCATTGAAAGAATAATCTGATCTCTTCCGGCAATCAGCAATCCGATGCGGTCGTCCATTTGTCCTTGTTCAATCCGTTCGACAGCCTTATAGGTACGATTCATTACCTCGGCCAATTCATTAATTTGCTGCTGCATATATAGGTTGTGATAGCTGATGGCAACGCTTTCAAAAGGATTTCCTCGAAATAGTTCCTCTTCCTTAATCGGTAAATTGTCTACGAATTCTCGTTTTCCAGAATCAAGTGCCTTATAAAGTGTCGGCCATAAAACACCCGTTTTGGAATTCTGATTTAGAAACAGATCTCCAGCCTGAAACGCTTCCTTATGCTTCAAAGGAATCTGAACAACATATTCAACGGATTTCTCCACATGAGCCAACGCATCAGCTACATTCGCATATTGCGTCAGTTTTGCAAGAAGACCGTCGTGTTCTATAGATCCAGAAGCAATATGTAGTTTTTTCCCCTCGCTCATAGACTCCTCCTTTTCATTCGGTGGCGGCTAACTCGTTCCCAGTGCTTACAATGGTATTTGCATATTCACGCTCCTTAAGTTCAATGCTATTGATCTCATTGAGCAGTTTCTGTAACATATCAGTTTTCTTTCCAGAGTGAGATTCAACTTCGCTCGCCAAAAGCGAACAATACTTGCTCTTTTGTTTTAACAGAGAACGGTATTCTTGATATACTGCCAATAGACGACTCAAGCGAATGAAGGCTTTATACTCGGCGACATCAGTATCATCTTGACGAGTAATAACTGCCAATCGTTCATATTCATCACGGACGGATTCGATTTTGTCATTAACAAATACTGTTAAGCATTCTATTCGCGATAGTTCCTTGTACACCTCTTTAAGAATATTCTCGGTGTGTTTGGACTTGTTTAAAACAGCACAAGCTGCTGCGATTCCACCTATAGTAATAAGCTGCCCAATCGCAAAAGGTAATGTAAACATATTGGTACTCATTAATGGAACGGTTTTCCCGATATATGAAATGCTTTTTGTTGCCGCTCTATAATGGTTGGTGTCATCAGCAACGGCTGTCTTTATTCCGGAAGTCTTTTGACTTGTAAAAAATTGGGCAAGCCCCTCATCGGATAGTAGTGCAGATTCTGGAACATTGAGTGCTTTAGCAAGTTTTATCAAATATTCCCCTTTGGGCTTTCGTTCGGTTGTTTCATAGTTTTGAAGGGCTCTCGTTGTAATGCCCGCTTCGGTTGCCAGCCCACTTTGCGTCATGCCTCGATATTCCCGAAGTTTAACTAAACGGTCAGAAAACTTCATAGCATACACTCCTTTCGTCAGAATATGACGAACAAATTTGTTCTCGTTTTGTTCGTGTTCTGTTCGTATAATAACACGAGCGAACATCAATGTCAATATAAGCGAACAATAATTGTGCGGTATTACAAGTTCTTCGGTTATTCAAGTTAAGAATCTATTGTATATATACAAGATGTTCGTTGCGAGTAAAGCCTATACAAACAAAAAATCCCCCTCACCAAGCAGGACTCTACTTCCTACCTGATGAGGGGGATTAACTTCATATTCAGATTGCTTCTTCTTTGGTTCTGTCCATCTCCTGACGGGCACTCACGCTCACACCTTCTTCAGTGTACCCTTGTAGCTGTCCTTGCCAATCTGCACAGTCACGGTAACATCGGAATCCGATACATCGGACGCAGGTGCAGGAGTCTTCCCCCAGCCATTCATCCCCTTACCCTTGATAATGATCGGGAAATCCTTATAGCAGATATCCAGATCCACATTGCCGTTGATACCTGCAACCTTGCCCTTCTCAGAATGCTGCCAGATGCCGTAAGCACCGCTGTAGTTGGTCTTGTCCACCCAGTGCGCCAGCCAGATCGTGTACCACGACTTGATATCATCGGCAGTATGTGTGGTCAGAGAAGAAGCAGAGCCGTACAGCCCGACAAAGTAACCCGCGCTCTCAACCTTTTTAAGGAACGCACACATGATATCATAACAACACCTCTTTGGATAATGCGCAAGTTTATATTTCTTCAAAATCAGGATAATACGCAGGTTTATTTTGAACGCACAACGGTATAATGCGCAGGTTTATAATAATTATACAACAAAAAAATGTCAAATGCAATTATTATTGAAATAAAGCCTTTCTCCGTTAATTCTGAATATCTCTGTTCTCTATTAGTTTCTTGTCGGTTTCTTGGCGGTTTTCTTGGCGGTTCCTTGTCAGGACACCGCTGTTTTTATGAACACCGAGAAATTGCTTGCTATTACCAATAATATGCGTTATAATTGGAAAAATAATTTTCACAGGGAGGTCTCACCATGCTTGATTTCATAACCATAAACGAACACAGCAGTATCCGCGTTGACGAAGGAAAGATCATTTACTCCGACCCATACAACATCAACGGCGCACTGCACGATGCCGACATTATCCTCATCACACACAGCCACTTTGACCACTACTCCCCTGATGATATCCGCAAGGTGATGAAGTCCGACACTGTTATCGTCTGTCCGGACACTGTAAACGAGCCAAAGGAGCTTGGTCTGACTGTGAAACAGGTCTCCGCAGGCGAGAAGTTTGAGGTCCTCGGTATCAGATTAGAGGCTGTTTCTGCGTACAATATAGGCAAGCCCTTCCACCCAAAGTCCAACGGCTGGCTGGGATACATCATCGATAGTCCCGACCACGGACGCATTTACATTGCAGGCGATACGGACATCACTCCCGACAACAAGCAGTTGAAGTGCGACATTGCGCTCATTCCTGCCGGAGGAACTTACACTACCGATGCTTTACAGGCTGCTGAACTCGCTAACACTATCCGTCCAAAATACGCGATACCTATCCACTACGGAACAGTCGTAGGAAGTCCTGCTGACGGTGAGAAGTTCCGCAAGGCTGTTGACAGCGGCATAGAGGTAGTTATAAAAATCTGATGATAAATATCGTGAACAGTAAGAAGGCAGCCATTGCGGCTGCCTTTTTCATTATATTTCGTACTTCTCAAGTTTCAGAAGGGCTGTCTTTTTATCCAAACCGCCCGCATAACCTGTCAGACTGCCGTCCGCTCCGACAACTCTGTGACAGGGAATTATTATCGAGACGGGATTATGTCCGACGGCACTTCCGACTACCTGAGCCGACATATGCTCAGCACCTTGCTGATTTGCGATGATATTTGCTATCTCGCCATAGGTCATTGTCTGTCCGTAAGGTATCGTAAGAAGTATGTCGTACACTACCTTTCGGAACGGTGTTGTGTGCAGACTTATAGGCGGTGTGAAGCCCGGCTCTTTTCCGCTGAAATAAATATCGAGCCATTTGACGGTTTCGGTAAATATCGGCAGCTCTGCTTCGGTGCTTTCCGATATGAGCTTATGGGGAAAGTATTTCTGCCCGTCGAACCATAAGCCTGTCAGTGTTTCACTGTCACTGGAGAGGGTGATACCACCGAGGGGAGAGGTATAGTGAAATGTGTTATTCATGCTTTCATCACTCCTGATATCTGATCTGAAAATAATCAAGATAAGCCTTGAAGCGGTCCTGTGCAGTCAGCACCGTATCCGTCAGCCAGCCGCGTTCCTGTTCCCAGTTTTTGAGTCCGCGATAATAGAACATCTTCAGATTGTCGGATATGATAAACGGAACTATACTATGGTGCAGACACTCCTTCAGCATTATAAGCCTGCCGACTCTGCCGTTGCCGTCCTGAAATGGATGTATGGACTCAAACTTATAGTGGAAGTCAATTATATCTTCAAGTGTGATTTCTTTCAGGTCATTGTACTGTGATACGAGCTTTTTCATTTGTGCAGGCACTTCATCGGGAGCAGCAGTCATTTCGCCGCCGACTTCATTTGCATACTTTTTATACTTCCCAACCGCAAACCAATCCTTTCTGCTATCGGCAGTACCTGTTTTCAGCATCTTGTGAAGCTCCTTGATAAACGCCTCTGTTAAAAGCTTTTCAGCATTTTCGATAACATAGTCGATACAGCGGAAGTGGTTGACCGTCTCGACGATATCGTCAACGTTTACCGCTTCATTTTCAAAGCCTAAGGTGTTGGTCTCAAATATATAGCGAGTCTGGTCGTGTGTCAGCTTGCTTCCTTCAATATGGTTAGAATTATAGGTCAGCTCGACCTGTAACTTGTGATAGATACCACCGTGCTGATTACTGCTTTTCTGCTCTCTGAGAACCTCAAGCAGAGTTTCGGGACGTTTCAGTTTACGGCGTCCCGGTCTGACAGCATCGGCAGGGATTTTCCATGTTTTGCCGATAAGGACAGCGCCTTCGATGCGTCTTTCCGCACAGTAGTTGCGGACTGTACGCTCGGATATCCCCCATAATTCAGCCATTTCGGCTACACTTCTGTATTCCACGGTATCACCTCCATAGTTCTATTATATCATATTATCGGCAAGAAATCAATGATAATAAATAGAAATTCTTGCCGATAAAAACTATACCACAGGTTTACTTGACATTTCCGCAATGCCGTGATATAATGATGTCAACACAAGGGAAAAGCTCCCGGAATTCTTACTAACGAAAGGGTGAAAACAATGAACGCTATCATGAACAACGCTATGTCTGCATACATTTGTGCTTTTGATTTTCAGCAGTCAAGCTATTTCTTCCAGCAGGAGGATAATGGCTCAGTTTTGCTGCGCACAGGACAGAAAAGTGCTTGTTCGGTCATCCTAAAAAGGTGAGCAGAGATAGTGTTGCATTGTAAACCATCTTCTGATAGAACATAGCCGTCTGTGTGCAGTATCAACTCACACAGGCGGTTTTTATTATTCTATTCAGAAAGGTGGTTATTTTTATGCCTATAGCAGCTCCGACTATCGATATGATAGCAACAGGCGCAAACATCAAAGCTTTGATAAAAGGCAAAGGACTCAAGGTGGCTGATGTACAAACAGCATTCGGCTTCAACACGCCGCAAGCGATATTCAAGTGGATGAGAGGAGACGCTATGCCCTCTATCGACAACATAGTCATACTGGCACATATACTTGATGTGCCTATTGACGAGATAATTATAACTAATTAGACACTCCCGCCCATGTCGGGCGGGGCAAGATGATTCCGCTTCGTCTAATGGTAGGACATCTGCTTCTGACGCAGAAGATGTAAGTTCGATTCTTTCAGCGGGAACCAACGCAGAGCGAGTCCGTGCAGTTTCGCGATTCAGTTTTTCTGATTCGCAATTTTTTTACGCGCATTAAGCCATATCTGATTTGCAGCATATACACAACGATGACTGTGTAGCCAAGTGGAAAGGCAATGGACTGCAACTCCATGAGCGCAGGTTCAAATCCTGTCACAGTCTCCATTATTGCCTCCGTAGCTCAGCCGGTAGAGCGCAGGTCCGAAGAACCTGGCGTCGCAAGTTCGACTCTTGCCGGAGGCACCATTCCGTTTCGTCTAATGGGCAGGACATCGGTCTTTGACTCCGATAATGGAAGTTCGAGCCTTCCAACGGGAACCACAAAAAACTACGAAAGGAATGATTATTATGAGCAGAAAATTAGCAAGTATACAAAGAATATGGAAGATAGAACCTATCGAAGGCGCTGACAGGATAGAGCTGGCTTATGTTCTTGGCTGGCAGTGCGTAGTAAACAAGGGACAGTTCAAGCCTATGGACTTAGCCGTATATTTTGAGATATAAAAACATCGGGAACGGCTTAATTAACTGTTCCCGATCATCTTTTATAAAAACATAAAAAGCGAAATAATGATAGATACGGATAAAATAAGCATCATTATAAATGTGCTTAAACATCCGGCAGATCGGTTAACATTCGGTCTTTGCTGCATAGTCTGCGGCGGAGGATATACCACTCTTGGTGATTGTTGAGGTCTGTTTGCAGCCGAAGGCTTTGATCTACTATAGGATACTTTATGCTCAAATGTTCTTAGTTCTCCGAGAGGATCGGTTGAAGAAAACAATCTTTTATAGAAATCTTCGAGCCACTCGTAATCACTTTCTGAGCATATGTCACTGTCATAGCTGACTTCGTGAGCAAGTTGATTTCTTATCCAGCGTATATGTTTAAGGTTATCGTAATCGCTTTTCCAACCTCGGATATTGGCGCTGCCCCTATTGAAGCTGGCTTCCATTAATCGTATGTACTCCGACACACCCTCGGAAGAAGAATAAGCGTCTTTGATAAAACGGTCTGCGCGTTTATACAGGTCCATAAAATCAATATTCAGATCACGCATTTTTCTTCCTCCTTATTTCAGATACATTCAGTCACTGCGGCTGGTTTCCTGACAAATTAACCATCTTCATTATATCACATTCACAATTAAAATACAATGTATTTGTCTTTCAACTATCGCATATTTTGCGACAGTTCATTTCGATAAAACAACAGCAACTCTGTGCGGGATCTGACCGCTTATTCAGAATTGCCTTAGTCATTTTTCTGAAGGGCTTTGGCATTTATTCTGCTACAATTGACAAAATGTATTTATTATGCTATCATATTAGTGGTAAACTCTCATTAGATGATATTCTTAATTTATAATCGAAAAATAATCAGATGACTGGAGATAATATGGTATTAGACGTAAATAAGTTTTATAGCCTGTTTGAAAATGTAAAAGCTCAAAAAGAATATAAAGACTATGTTAACGAAATAGCCGATATTGATACGTCGTTAAACAAAATCCCTTTTGATAATAATGAAGCTAACCGACAGATCAATAAGTTGATTAATAAATATACCGCTGAATTCAACGTTATAGCAGTTATATTTAACAATAAAATGTCGACAACTTATGTAAACTATCCGAAAACTGAAAATCAAACTAAGAATGAGCTTTCGTACATAAAATCTTGTATTCCTATTATAGCTTTAATAAAAGAAAAGACTTCTCATGAACTTAACAGTATGATTGATAAGATAGTTCAAGGGTATTAAGTAATCAGAATAAATGCATCATATTTTTGAAATGATATTTATCCAGTGACATCATCTCAATATAAAAATAAAGGACAGATACATCTCTACAGGAAGCATCTGTCCTTTTGACATGAGAAAATTCTAACGTATGAAAATCCCAAGTGTGCACAGACAACGACTAAGCATATATCTGAACAGCAATAGTATTCATCGTGAAGCAGAATCTAAATGAAGCTGCAGTCTCATATTTGAGCTGAATGAACAGAAACCGCTTATTCAGAGCTGCTGTGGTCATTTTTCATGTAGAGACACGACATTTTAACTACTTTTTACATAAATATCTTTAAGCAAGCAAATTTACAATGATAAAACATTTATATATTGAAAATTCACTATAAAAATGGTATAATATGACTATCCTTACTTAAACTATAACATAAATAGCCATAAACTTGCTTGAAGGGAGGATAAAATGGATCAATACGAAATATTAGAACTGCTTAAATACGGCGAACATATTCACCTGGAATGTAAAAAAGCTGAATCTGCTATTCCAAGGTCATTGTGGGAAACATATTCTTCTTTTGCTAACACTGATGGCGGTGTTATCCTATTTGGAGTTGAAGAAATCTTAAAAGAGACTTCTTTTGATAAGCGTTTTAAGTTTATTTCAATTAACAACCCCGATCAAAGAATTAAAGACTTCTGGAATACTCTTAACAGCGACAAAGTTAGCTGCAATATTCTTATTGATGCAAATGTTGGAACATGCAAAATAAATGATGCGACTATTATTTGGATTGAAGTTCCTCCTGCACAATACAAATACCGTCCTGTTTATATCAATGGTAATCCAATTAAAGGCAGCTATAAGCGTAATCATGAAGGCGATTATCATTGTACAGAAGACGAAGTAAAAGCAATGCTTCGAGATGCCAGTGATTCTGGCAATGATGGAAGCTTGCTGTTGGGTTATACAATGGATGATATAGACGTCCATTCACTTCACTCTTATCGGACAGAATTTGAGCATCGTAACCCAGACCACATTTGGAATGGTAACGACGATCAGACATTTTTGAAAAATATGGAAGGATATGCAATTGACCGAACGACAGGAAAAGGATGGCTTACAATCGCTGGACTACTTATGTTTGGTAAAGGTTTAGCAGTTCGTGAACGATTTGGAAATATCCGCATGGATTATATTGACGAAACAAATCTCCTTCCTGACAGTCGTTGGAGTGACAGACTTACTTACGATGGAATGTGGGAAAACAACCTATATAATTTTATGCGTCAAGTCATGCCAAGACTTGTATCAGGAATCCCAAGACCTTTCAAATTAACAGGAATGGTTCGTAATGACGATTCGCCTATTCATAAGGTAATCAGGGAAGCAGTTGTTAACATGATAATCCATAGTGATTATATGATTACGGGAGTTCTAAAAATATTAAAAACTGATAAAGGGTTCATTTTTTCAAATCCAGGTGGTTTAAAACTTCCCGTTCAAGCTATCTACGAAGGCGGCCATTCTGTTGCAAGGAACCCAAGAATTCAAACCTTCTTTCGTATGATAGGTATTGGTGATAATATTGGCTCTGGATTTCCAACAATTCTCAAAGTTTGGGGAGAGGAAAACTGGCGCAAACCTGATCTTAGTGAAAACACCGAGCTACGCCAAGTAGATTTAAAACTATGGATGATCTCTTTGATGCCGCAAGAGTGTACGGAACATCTCAATGCATTGTTGGGGCTTGCATATTCACATTTAGATAATACCGAGCAAATTATACTTGGAACAGCTTATCTTGAAGGTGAAGTTACAAATTCAAGATTACAATCCATGTTAGATTTACACAGTACGGAAATTGGTCGAATTCTATCAAGTTTAGTTGATAAAGAAATGTTGGTACCAAATAAAAAAGGCCGTTGGACAAGTTACCAATTGAATGAAAATTATACTATTCATCCAGAACAGCTTTTACTGACAGATATGCCAACTACAGATATCGAGTTCAAAAATAACACCGATAGAATAATATACGAATATATATGTGAAAACGGATTTATTACTGCTCGACAGATTTTGGATATTACAAGAATCAAAACTTTACAAGGAGCAAATGTTGCGCTTGGGCGATTAATGGATGCAGAATTGATAGACAAAATTCGAAAAGGTCGTAATTTTATATATCAGAAAAAAAGTTGAAGTTCAACTAATACACCAACTGGAACTTCAATTAGTTGGTGTATCAGTTGGTGTATCAGTTGGTGTATCAAATCAATATCGAAAAAAAGATAAAGCAAAATAGGGTATAACCTATTTCAAGCATTGTCCACGCTGTATTGTAAGACTTGATTAAGACAAACTATGCTAATAAAAACAACAGCAGCTCAGTTCGGGATTTGCCCGTATAATCAGAGCTGCTTTGGTCATTTTTTCGGTAGAGACGCGCCAATCCAACCACTTATTTACCACTTATTGGCACTGAAAATCGCTTAAAATCACTTGAAGATGCTAAAAGTGAAGCTTCAAAAATCCGCGATTTACAGCCTTTTTCGCATTTTACTAAAGACTACTAAAATGCTAAGGATTAATTCAATTCCCGTACGGGTCACCATTTTAAACTCTCGGAAACAGCGTAATATCGCCGTTTCCGAGTTTTTTATTTATACGAAAAAACTTTAAGGCAGCACCGCACAGATAACGCGGTGCTGCCTTAATATAGAAAACCCATACCCTATATTAATAACAGATGTAAAGAAAATTTGCCGTATCCCGTACACGATGCGGGGTTTATTATTGGATCATTCGCCGAACTTATCTATAAGTTTCGCCACATACTTCTGTATCTCGAGAGCGTCCATCACGGTAACACCGGCATTGCCGTCAACATCGGCGTTTATAAGACCCTGTTCAGAGAGCTGATACTTATCGGGATTAGATTTAGCCTGCATTATCGCTACCGCATCTGCGATATTTACGATGCTGTCGCAGTTTGCGTCGCCTAAAAGTGTTTCTTCATCGAGATAAGCTATCTTAGCGTTATAACTCTCAAGGTACTTTTTGAGAGCAGTATTCGACTTGCTTATGTGAACAGTGATATTCTTTTCCACAACAGTACTTATATCAGGAATTTCACTAACAGCCTCAGGGCAATAGAGATCCTCAATTGCAGGACAAGTCTCATAATCTATAGCTGTGGAGCACCTTAAAAGAGAACTATCGTATATACCGGGATTAGTAACGCACGGAACACTTTTCAGCTTTTCACATCCCGAAATTTCTAAACTTTCCGCACCAACGCTCATTTCTATCTTTTCAAGCGCAGGCATATCCTGAATCTGTATTTTGACTCTTGAAGTTCTCACTTTTAAATAATTGAGAAAAGTAAGCTCAGAAACATTGTTACAATTTGATATATAAACAGATGTGCTTTCGTAGGAGTTTGTTGTTAAGGGCAACTTTATTCTTGAAAGATTATCGCATCCAATAATTTTAATCTTTATAGGGGATGATGTATTTTGTGGTAATACTATCTCCTTTAGTGAGGGGCAGTTTTCAAATCTGACCAAGCTCAAAATAACACAGCTTTCAGGTATTATGACACTTTCAAGATTTGGGCAATCAATAAATCTAAGACCACCTATAAAATTATTATAGCTAAACGATGTGTCTGACAGATCTGCTATTTCCAGACTCTTAAGAGAGGTACACCCACTGAGTACATCACTGCTTTGTACAAACACGGGATTTAAAAAGCCTTCAAGCGATTTACAGTTGCTAAATGCATAATCAGCGAGCCACTGCAAGTCTGCACGATTTTTCACAGTTTTTAAAGAGGTACAGCCCGAAAATGCATATTCATTTACTTTCAACACAGATTCAGGAATCGTAACCGCTGTAATTCCCGTACAGTCCTTAAAAGCTTCTTCAGCAATAATATTAACAGTAACTCCGTTTATATTATCGGGAATCGTAATTTCTCCCCTTGCATCTTTACTGCATTGTATTACTTCTGCATAGTCTCTATCAATACCATACGTCAGGGCTCCTTCCGTATATACCTCTTTATACAGTTCCTCAAAATTTGTATCTTCTGCACTGGCAGTAAGCGGAGTAGTATTAACGATACGCATTGGCTCAGGGCAAACGCCGCCTACTAAGCAAAGTGCAAATATCAAAGCAATGGTCTTTTTCATAGTAATACCTCCTTTATGCAATGCCGACAACGTAAGTTATTACAGTATAGTCCACCATTACTTATTATTTTTCTGGTAATACTGTATTATGCTTATTGCATCGGATATATCGACAATCCCGTCACGATTGAAATCAGCAGCAAGCAAAAAGACTGCTTTGTCATAGGCACTCTCCTCCTCAGTTCTTCCTACAGCGCCTTCGCACAAACCAGCAACATACTTCTGAACTGCAGCAACATCATCATTGTCAACATCACCGTCGCGGTCAACGTCACCTAATGCATATACGCTCTTTCTCAATATTACTGATGATTTGTTAGTAATAAGAGCAGATGATGGTGCCAATGTACTTTCGCTTGTAAATCCGTCCAGATCTGCTTCGCTGTCCAATATTCTACCGAGGTTTTCTACCCCCTCAAGATGATAAGTGAACAACGGGGAGTACTCTTCTGATTTACCATTTATAGTAAATCTTGCGAAAATTCTTTTTACGGCGGTTGTTGAAGGCGTTGAACTGGAAATTGTTCCTAATGAAGCATAACCCTCATAACCGGGGCAAATTGAGAAAAGACTTGATGCAATTGGTGTATCTGATACTATATTAGTATTCACATAAAAATACACGCCCAAACGCTCCGGTAAGGACTCATTTCCAACAGGGAGTCCAACCAAGTAGTGCTCTGTCGGAGCAAGCTGCATTGTATCATAGCTGTCATACTCCGGATAATAGAACGGCTCACTGCTCTTGGCAATAGCCGCCATATTCTCCATAACAGCCTGTTCAGCAATTTTTGTCAGCTCAGCGTCGCTTGCCTCGTTCGCCGCATTTGCAGTAACAGACAGTCCGCTTACTGCCGCTGTGGATATTGCCATGACCGTAGCAATGATCCTTTTGAATGATTTTTTCATAGTAATACCTCCTTATTTTTTGGTGAATAACTTATCACCTTTCTAAGTTTTAGTATAGCGATCCGCACTTTAAAAGTCAATAGCTTTGTCACAAAACGCAGGTTTTTGTCCTGAAATGCATACTTTATGATAACTGATTTACTTAAAGCGTGCGATTCCCCCTATTTTGCGTGTGCTGCTTGACTTTAGTATATCTTTATGGTAAAATAAACATATATATGCAATTTATACAGAAAGAGGTTTAACAATGGCTAAGGATAAAAAGCTGGTTTCAGAAATAACCTCGATGGACGAGGATTTTGCCCAGTGGTATACTGATATATGCAAAAAGGCCGAGCTCATCGAATATACAAGCGTAAAGGGCTGCATGGTGATCCGTCCTTACGGCTACGCTATATGGGAGAATATTCAGAGAATTCTCGACAATATGTTCAAGGGAACAGGTCACGAGAATGTATGTATGCCTATGTTCATTCCCGAGAGCCTGCTCCAGAAGGAAAAAGACCACGTTGAGGGTTTTGCTCCCGAGGTCGCATGGGTAACTTACGGCGGCAACGAAAAGCTTGAGGACAGACTTTGCGTTCGTCCTACTTCAGAGACGCTTTTCTGCGAGCATTACTCCAACATCATTCACTCATACCGCGATCTCCCCAAGCTCTATAATCAGTGGGTAAGCGTTGTGCGCTGGGAAAAGACCACTCGTCCTTTCCTCCGCTCAAGAGAGTTCCTCTGGCAGGAAGGCCACACTATCCACGCAACTGCTCAGGAGGCAATTGAGGAGACCGAGCGTATGCTCAATGTCTACGCAGACTTCTGCGAGAAGTCCCTCGCTATGCCCGTTGTAAAGGGCAAAAAGACCGAGAGCGACAAGTTCGCCGGAGCTGAATCCACATACGCTATCGAGGCTCTCATGCACGACGGCAAGGCACTTCAGGCAGGAACATCGCACTACTTCGGTGACGGTTTCGCAAAGGCTTTCGACATTCAGTACACAGATAAGGAAAACAAGCGCGTTTACCCCCACCAGACAAGCTGGGGCGTTACGACCCGTCTCATCGGCGCAGTTATCATGACTCACGGCGACAACAGCGGCCTCGTTCTTCCGCCTGCTGTAGCTCCCATACAGGTCGTTATCGTTCCCATTGCTCAGCACAAGGAGGGCGTTCTCGACAAGGCTAACGAGATCCTTGAAAAGCTCAAGGCAAGCGGCATAAGAGTCAAGCTTGACGACAGCGAAAACTCGCCCGGCTGGAAGTTCTCCGAGTACGAGATGAAGGGCGTTCCGGTTCGTATCGAGATCGGCCCGCGCGATATCGAGGAGGGTCACTGCATTGCTGCGGTAAGATACAGCGGTGAAAAGCAGACTGTTTCTCTCGAAAACGACTTTGACACACTCGTGCAGAAACTCCACGCGCTCCTTGACAAGGATATTCCCGAGGGAATGTTCGCCAAGGCTGCTGAGAACCGTGCAAACAGGACCTATGCCTGCGCAACACTCGATGAGATCAACAAGGCTCTGGAAAAGGGTGACGGTTTCATCAAGGCAATGTGGTGCGGCGAGGAAGCCTGCGAGGACGAGGTAAAGGCTAAGACAGGTGTCGGCTCAAGATGTATCCCCTTTGAGCAGGAGCACCTCTCAGATGTGTGTGTTTGCTGCGGAAAGCCTGCAAAGCACATGGTCTACTGGGGCAAGGCATATTGATCCGCTGTCTGCAATATCAACGATAAAGGGCTGTTCCCGTATGGGCAGCCCTTTTGCTGTTGCCCCTGCAATATTCCGCCTGCATAAACTAAAGATACGCTGAATATACTGTTGTATAGGCATTTCAGGTACGGCTATGCCGTATGACATTGGAAAAAGCGGAGGTACATTATCATGCAGGATAAAACAGCAAAACAGAATCACAATCTCATTCTTGAAAATCGAAAAAGTCTCAGTATTTCGGGAGTTACGGACGTTGACAGCTTTGACGAGCGCGCTGTCTGCCTCTACACTCAGCTCGGAGAGCTGACGATACAGGGGCGTGAGCTTCACATTGACGCCATGAGTGTCGAGAGCGGCGATATGACAATTACCGGCGACATCTGGGCGATCGTCTATGGCGACAAGGACAGAAAAGGCCCGATCTCCGCGCTCGGGAGGCTTTTCAGATGAATGTCCCCGAGACCTTCTTTACGGTTCACGAGGAGCTTATCCTGTTCGGACTTTCATGCCTTTTCGGAGCGGCACTCGGAGTCTGCTATGATGTTTTCCGCGCATTAAGGCTGATAGTTCCCCACAACTTTGTCCTTGTAATGGCTGAGGATATCGTTTTCTTCATCGGCTACTGCATTTTCCTCTCGGCTTTTACCGCCGCAGCCGCACGCGGAGAGCTAAGGGTCTATTTCATTATCGGCAATCTTCTCGGATTCGCGATATACATTATCACCGTCGGGAGCGTTGTTATCCGCACCCTGCGAAAGCTGCTCAGGCTTATCGGAAAAATGCTCTCGTTCGTCTTTTATCCTGTCAATAAAATATTTGCATTTTTATGTAAAAAAGCCGCGGATAAATTTGTGGGAAGTTCCAAAGTTTTGGCAAAGTCGGTAAAAATTGCAAAAATCCCCTTGCTAAACAAGCCGCATTTGTTGTATAATAAAATAGAAAATAAAAAGAGAAAGAGCGTGGAGAAACTTGGCAAAAAAGAAGAAAAAGCCGGAAAAAGGATTGTTTAGCCGCAGTCTTGTGCGAATCACTTCTATCGCCGTTCTTGTCGGCTGCGTAGTTCTCATCGCTTTTACTGAAAGAGACTGCGCTCAGAAAAAAGAAGAAATGGTCAAGACACAGTCCGAGATCGATGAGATCGTAATGGAAAACTCCGATCTTGAGCGGATCCTCGAAAGTGACGATATGTCTGCATACCTGGAAGAGGTGGCCTTTGAAAGAGGCTATGCTTATCCCGATGAACGTAGATTTTATGACACAACAAGGGACTAACCCCCTATTTTTAATAAGGAGCTATTTAAAGATATGCAGTTGGAAATTGGTAAGATTTACACAGGTAAGGTAAAGGGAATCACTCAGTACGGCGCGTTTGTCGATATCGACGGCGGCGGTACGGGAATGGTACATATTTCTGAGGTCTCAAACACCTATGTAAACGACATTCACGACCACCTCACCGAGAATCAGGAAGTAAAGGTAAAGGTCATCGGTATCAATGAAGCCGGAAAGGTCAGCCTTTCCATTAAAAAGGTTGATTCCGACGGCAGTTCCGCACCGAGAAAGCGCAGACCAGAGGGCGGTCACAACAATAATCGTCCCCGTCCGAATGTGTGGGAGCCGAAAAAGCGCACTCCTGTTTCGGAAATGAACTTTGAGGATATGATGTCACACTTCAAGCAGACAAGCGAGGAGCGTATCTGCGACCTCAAGCGCAGTACCGACCGCAAAAACGGTTCGCGCCGCAAGTAACTGCGAATTTAACAATAATTATTCAGGACTCGCTGTTCCGTGTTTTCAACAATGTTGAAAAGGAACGCCGCGGGTCTTTTTTATTTATACTCCCCTTTTCGGCAATATCTGCGCCGCAAAATGTATAAATTGTGTTGACATTTTATCAATAAAGTGTTAAGATGTTCTTATATTACAGGCGGTAACAGGCATACCGCCGTTTGGAGGAAAATTATGAAAAAAACATTCAAAAGAGCGGTATCAGTCGTTTCGGCGGCGGCTGTATCGCTCGCACTCGTCCCGATAGCTGATTTCAGCTTCTTTTCGGACGCCGCCGATCAGTATTCGGTTCGCGACCCGTTCTACAATTACGGCAGCGGCTACAACTACTACGAGTCCGAGCATTTCCAGTTCATCTGGGGAAACAGCGGAGACTCCGCAAAGGTCACAACCGAATTTCTTCAGGGCAATGCGCAGAACCTCGAAAACGTATGGAACGTCTACATGAACGACCTCGGTATGGAGCCGCCCTCTCAATCCACGAATCTCAGTCTCCGCGACGGAAAACAGTACAAAACCAATATCTACATTTCGGGTACGGGTCTGAGCGGAATGGAGGACAACTGGGCGTATATGTCCTACGACAGCGGTGGATATGCGTATATGTTCTGCTGTGTAGACTCTATGCAGTATAATCCGCCCTCATGGGTGCTCCCACACGAGTTCGGTCATGTCATGACGGCACACCAGCTCGGCTGGAACAGCAACAAATACTCATACGCGTGGTGGGAGGCTCTCGGCAACTGGTACAGGGAACAGTATCTCTACAGTGACTACTCCACCGATGAAACAGGCCACGGCACAGACTTTTTCGAGACCTATATGAGGAATCTCTGCTTCACATTCCCGAGCGGCAGAGACTACTACGCGGCTTGGCCTTTTCTTCAGTATCTCACCGAGAACCCCGAAGATCTCCCCGGTTACGGCAGCGACTTTGTCAAAACAATGCTCCAGAAGGGCAAAGTTGACGAGTTCCCGTTCGATCAGGTGGATCGCCTCGCGGACGCTGACATTAAAGACACCCTCGGCTATTTTGCGGCTCACATGGCAGGACTCGACTTCAAAAAGGGAGATTCCTACCGCGCCCGCCTCAACGAGCTTCTCGCAAACGGCGACTGGAACTGGCAGCAGATCTACACCATGCTCGAACCGACATCTTCCGATAAAAATGTAAACTGCTACACCGTCCCGACCGAGCGCGCGCCGCAGTTTGCGGGAATGAACATAGTTCCGCTTGAAGTGAGCGGCGGAGACATCACCGCGGAACTTGAAGGTCTGACCGACAGAAAGGGTGCAGACTGGCGTGCCTGCATCGTTCAGCAGGCTGATGACGGAAGCTGTACCTACTCGCGCCTTTTCAAAAGCGGCGAAAAGGTAAGCGTCCCCTACAGCGGCGGCAAGGTTTACCTTGCGGTGATCGCCACACCCGACCTCGATACGGTTACGAAATACGGTCTGCCCGGGATTTATGACGATAATTCAACATTTTCCGAGAGCAATGTGCCTTTTTCAAGCAAAGAGCGCTATCCGTATGCAGTGACTCTCAGCGAAAATGTCTCTGTCGCCCAGCGCACAGTTTCTACCACAAGCTCAAACTGGTGGGAACAGGCTGAATACAACAGACACCCAAACGGCGGCGGACTTGTTGCAAGCACAGCAAACGTTGATTCGAGCGTTTATGTTGCTCCGAATGCGATAGTTAAGGGCAGCGCGACCGTAAGCGGCAATGTAAAGATACTCGACCACGCGGTTGTCGAGGGCAGCGCCAGAGTCTCGGATAGCGCAGTAATATCGGGCTATGCAATAGTTGCTGAAAATGCCGTTGTCTCGGGAAATGCCCGCGTTGACGACTATGCAGGCGTAATGGGCAGAGCCAATATCAGCGGCAATGCAAAGGTTATCGAGAGCGCCTGCGTTTACGGAAACACCACAATGCGCGATAATTCTATCGCAAAGGGGTGTGCATATATCATGGCGGATTCGAGCCTTTCCGCAAACGGTGTCGGTGACGGCGACCTCTACACCGATAACAACATCAGTTTCACCAAGGGAGTTTCCTGCGGCTGGACTTGTGCCCAGAGCTATGCCAACAGCCGTCCTTCCGAGGATAAGCTGATGTACGCATACGACTTTGACAACATGGACGGCAAATGCTTCACCGACAGATACAACACCACTTACAGCACGTCACTCGGTGCAGAGTGGGAGGCTGAGAGAACTTCCGCAAAGGGCGTTATCACGTCAAATCCCAACTCACAGAACAGTTCCGTGATCATAGACAAGGGAGTTCTCTACACAAAGGATACCGAGATACAGCTCGGAATCATCAGCAGAGACACTTCGGGTTCAGAGCAGACCGTCATGAAAGTCGGCAGCGACAGTAACTACCTCAGCCTCACAATCAAAAACGGCGACCTGACAGCGTCGTTCAAGGCTGATGACAAGCTTGAAAGCATTACCGTTCCGCGATCCGTTACCCCCGGCGAGTGGGCAAAGGTGAGGATCATTCTTAACGGCGACAACGGAACAGTCTTTGTAAACGACAGCTCCGCTACGGGAACAATTACGATAGATCCGCAGGATATCGCTGATTCAGCGGCGGCGAACAGCGAAAGCATTGTCGGCTCACTCTGCGGTAACTTTGACGGCTCGATTGACTTTGCCCGATTCTACAGCGCAGAAGCGGCAGCTCCGATCGAAGTCTATACGGAAAAGGAAAACCTGAACACGAATAAAAAGGATATTCTCGTAGGCGACGTTAACTTTGACGGAAAAATAAACGCGCTCGATATTTCAAAGCTGAGGTATACAGTCACGCTCACCGGAGCAATGTCAAGCCTTGAGCAGCGTACTGCCAAGGATATAAACGGTGACGGAAGTATAAACGTTGCCGACCTTGTACTTCTGCAAAGCTTTGTACTCGGAAAAGACAGTGATTCCCTTGCAGGCACAATTGTTACAATAGAACAGTAACGACAAAAGGAGACCGTAAAGGTCTCCTTTTTTGATCTTACTTTATTCTATGGGCAGAGAAGTCACAATTTTAGTGATAAACATCTGCACCGCAAGTGCGTCCTTTGTGGTCAGACCGTCGCCGTTGCCTGCACAGTCGCCGTTTTTCATGCCCTGAGGTGTGATATGTGTTTCGTCATAGCCGTTTATGCCGTACTTATCGGGGTTTGAAATGCTCTGAAGGATCATAACAGCGTCAGAAAGGTCTACCTTGCCGTCAAAGTTTGCGTCTCCGTAGAGAGTTTCGTCCGAAGAATTGCTAACAACTATTTCATACGAGAACTTAACGCCCTTGATAATGCCATAGGGTTCTCTGTCTGAGGCATCATAATCAAGGTCAACGCTTACCGTGTATTTGCCCTCGGGAAGTTCTGCAAGCTTATCACCCGAATATACTGTACCGTTTTCATCTGTAATAGCTGCCTGCTCGGGAGAAAGTGTAAGCTTTGCGGGATTTTCAGGATCACTTACAACAGGGTCGTCAGTCCATAAATCGTTGTAATATATATAGTAGTTTACGCAAACTCCGCTCAAATCGAGGTTTTCGCCTGTTGAATACACCGACTTTGTGGGGTATACCGCAACGTCCTTGAATACATACTCATTACTTCCTGTTGTAGATACCGTGGTCGTGGTTGGATCTGTTGTCTGCGGATCGTTGTAGATGAGGTTAACCTTTGTGATAACTGCGTCATTGTTGTTCCACCAGATGTGAACAGAAACAGTATCGTTCTGTGCCTCAATGCCCTCCATGCTCTGTCTGAATGTGTAAGTTCCGCTGTTCATATCAAAGATAAACGCGCCGAACTGGTTGTACTCGCCCGAAAGATCGTTGCAGTCGAAAGCTCCGTTTCCGCCGCCGTTTGAGTCTGCGGAAATAGTGACTTCAACCGCGTCAGCGCCGTTAAGTTTGAACGAAACGCCGTTATCGAGCTTTGTGAGCTCAGCCTCGACTACCTTGCTGCCGCCTGCCTGTGTGGTAACGGTCGTCTGAGTTGAAGATGAAGTAACAGTTGTTGTCGTTACCGATGTAGCAGAAGTCTCGGTCACGGAAGTAGTTACAGTTGTTGTTGAGGTTGTGGTCTTTACGACATTTTCCTTGCCTGCCCAGAGGATCGTGGGATCGTTGACTGTACTGATAAGCATATCAACAACTTTTTCGGATTCGCTGTACCATGTTGTACCGCCTGCTGTTCTGTTGAGATATCCGTGAGCCTCGCCTGTGGGATTAGTTTCTATTTCTACGTTGTTATCCCAAAGCATACAGGGGAATCCTGCCTTTTTGGCGAGAGTAATGTAGTCCTTAGCCCATGCAACGCGCGAATCGGTGTTGTCAAAGTTTGATGAGCTGAACTCGCCGATAACAATGGGAGTGTTCTTCTCGTCAGAGATCTGCTTGAGACCGCTGAAAAGCGTATTGAGCGCGTAGGAGTAATCCTCGCCCCAGCCGCTCTTGCCGGGATAGTTGTGGTTTGCCTTGTCATCTGTTGCCATTGTGAAGAAGTAGGGCGCATATGCGTGTACGGAAAGCGCAATATTACCCGAATTTTCGGGAACAGAGATGTTTCTTACAGCCGTAAGATCAGATGAAGCGCAGTAGCCGGGGATCATGAGGAGACGCTCCTTGTTCTCAGCCGAGCCCTGACCTCTTACAGTATTTATAAATACGTTGTTGAGCTTGTTGATGTAGTTCCATGTGTAGCCATTGTCGCCGCTGCCGTTGCCCCACTGCTGAACGTTGGAATTGTTGAGCTGACGCGGCTCATTCATGCCCTCAAAAACGAGGTGCTGGTCATAGTCTGCAAATTCATCGGAAACCTGCTGCCATATAGCCGAAAGCTTCTTTTCAGCCTTTGCGTAGGTCGCGTCGGTGAACTGATCCACGTTTACCCACTCCTCGTGGTGAAGGTTGAGAATAACATACATATCGTTGCTTACAGCATAATCGACTATCTCGTGAACTCTTGCCATCCACTCGCTGTCGATATTGTTGTTGTCATCAAGATGCGGATACCATGTTGTGGGGATCCTGACGGTGTTAAAGCCCTTAGCCTTTACCGTATCTATCATGACCTTTGTGGTTTTCGGATTGCCCCACGAGGTTTCGGTTCTGAGACCTGTGTAGCCGTAGCCGCCTGTAGCGTCAAGCGAATTTCCGAGATTCCAGCCTATCTTCATGTCCTGAGTGATCTCGAAAGCGTTCATGCCGCTTGCAGCGTCTGCTGTGACTTTCTCCGAATCAGGAGTGAAGTGTACGCCCGTGATAAGGCATACAGCAGCAGCCGAAACGCTCACGATACGCTTGAGCGTTTTTGAAAGATTAAACATAGTAATACCCTCCCAGTTACTATTGATATTCGGCGCAATAAGCGCCTCTGCGATATCAGGATTTATAGTGCAGATAGCCCTGATGTTATTGATATTTATATTTTATCATATTTGTAGAATCAAGTCAATGTGATTTGTGCAGTTTGCCAAAATCTGCGTGTAGAATTTCGCCCCGACCTTTTAGCAATATTGTCTATTTTATTTTTAATATAATCCGCAGTTTAAGCAGATCATGTAAATAAAAAATTCATTTTTACAAAAATAAGGCAGAACCGTCACGGCTCTGCCTTACCTTTATCTTAAAAAATCACTGCTCGTCCGCGCAGTTATAACACCTGCGTATGCGACCTTATGTAGGAAATTACCTCGTCCTTTTTTATTCCCAGCGCGTAGGCAAATTCGTCATGGAGCATATTCTCCGCGTCATTCAGGAACTTCTCATCTGCCGCGCGAAGCCGCTTGTTGCGCTGTGCAAGCTCCTGTCTGCGGCTGAACAGGGTCTTGATGAGCCTTATAAGCTCCTCGCGGTCGCCGCCGCTGATGATCTCGCGGAATTTTTCCTTTCTCTGCGAATCGTCGTCGATATTGATAAGCTTGGCATCAGGTATCGCCTTTATCAGCTCCTCCACCTCGCTTTTGGTATAAACTCTGCGCATCTGCTGAGTGAGAGCCTCCTTATTTGTCGGAACATAAAACGTATTCCTGCTGTCACTGATCGGGCGCAGAATGTAGTATTCGACATTTTCTCCGCTGAAATCCTTCTCCTCTATAGCCGCGATCTCACAAACTCCATACGAAGCATACATCACGACATCATTGACCTTAAACATATACAGCCCCTCCTCTTTGTTATATTACTATAATTATAACATATTCCCCGATAAAATGTAATGGTAATTTTGCACAAAAAGCAAAAAGATCCTAATAATAACGGAATCCTAAAGGCAGAGCCTTTGGTGGGGTTTGGGGCAAAGTCCCGCATATAACCTCAAAGCGTTCCCTTATGAAAACTATAACAAAAAAGCAGGACGGTCAACCGTCCTGCTCAGAAATCACTTCTTCTTTTTCTTTTTGCCGCCGTTCTTCTGCTTAGGAGCATTCTGCGGTTCAGGAGTTTTCTCATTCTTCGGAGCAGTCTCCTCCTCGGAAACTTCCGCCTCCTTATCCTGTTCTGCCGCAGCCTCTTTTTCAAGAGCCTTTATGTTCTCCTCAGCCTTCTGGGCAAGCTCGTTTGCTTTTTCGTCCTCAGACTTAGGCTTTTCGGATCCCTCGTCCTTTTTCTCAGGCTCGTCCGGGATCTTCCTCGCGACCTCGCCCTTGGACTTGATAATCTTCACGTCTTTCTTAGCCTTTTCAGCAGCCTCGATCTCAGCCTTGACAGCCTCCGGATCGTCCTTAGCCTTCTTTATAAGCTCTCTGTCCCTGCGTCTTTCGATAATGATCTTGTTGTGCTTTGAATCATATATGTAGAGCAGCACGATCACCGCAATGCCAAGGATCAGAGTAAATACGCCTGCATTGAATCCGGGAGGAGTATACTTCATTGAAACTGTGTGATGACCTGCGGGGAGCTTTATTCCGATAAGCGCATTGAGCACGATTATCTCGCCGGTATCGCCCTCAGCATTACTGAGAGTTGTTGTGCCGTCGGCATTCTTCTGATTTACTACAAGGCTGTCAACAGTCTTGCCGTCTACCTGAACCTTCCAGCCCGGCTCGTAGGGAATGCTCGTCATGAGTATCTGACCCTCCTGAGCGTCTACATCGCCCACAAGGTAACGGTCGTTGGACTTCTCTGTATCGAGGACCCACTCATTCTGCTTGAGCTTGTTGATGTCCTCTGTGAAAGCTTCTTCATCAAGATAGTAGAAATTGAATCCGCTCTCTTTTCTTACCATGAGGTACTCGTTGCTTCCCGTGTAGGTGCTGCCGTTCGAGGGCTGGATAGTAAATCTTATCTCGACTTCAGTACCTGCCTCAAACGGACCCATTCTTACGATAGGCGATGAGTTGGTGTTGAAGTATGTGCCGTAACCCTTGTGGTTGATGAACTCGCCGTTCTCGTCCTTCTCGGAAGACACCCATACGTTGCACGCCCTTCTCATCTCTGAGCCGAGGTGCATATAGATATCGCCGTCCTTGGGAACTGTTACATGAACGTTTACAACTGCGTCATCAACTCCGGCAAATGCCTCGTAGCAGTCGTGAACAGTGCCTGTTGTGTTGGTATAATCGTGGAGATAAACCTTTGACTCGTCATAGGATACCTGATAGTCAAACGGAACATAGTACTGCTTAGGCACTATCGGTACTGTTGAATAATCAGCAGTATTGCCTGTCATCGAGCTGAGGAAGTTGTTCAGGCTGTTGAAAGGATTATCGTTGCCGAGCCCTGTAAGTATCGTGATATCGTCATCAGCCATGTAGCCGATACTGAGTGCGTTCGGATTCTCGTAAACGTCAACGTTTGAAGTAACGTCATTGTCCCTTGTGTAGGTTGTCGAGAAAACCTTCTGGTACGAAGAATCGAGCATATTCGATGATGATGAATTTCTGGTCGGATCATCGAGAACATACTTGATTCCGAGCAGCGAGTCTGAAATGGGGTTGCAGCCCTCGTATTTTGACTCGAAACTCTGTGTAAAGTAACCCATAGCCTCGATGAACTTGATAGCACGCGCATTCATGACTGAGCTTGAGTGCGAAATGCCCTTGAGTCCGTAAGCAAGGTTATCGTTTACCATTCTGCTGTAGGTCTTTTCAGCACGGTAGAAACCGTCATCGTAGTCCTTGAGCTGCTGAACTACGTCAGGAGCGCTGATTATCTCTGTGTAGGACTTCTTGTCAGAGTTGCCTACTTCCTTGTAGATCTTACGGAACGAGTCGTAGCAGTTGTAGCCGCCCTCAAAAGCTATGAGTGCAGCCATGCAGACAGTCGCGATCCTCTTGTGAGTCTGCTTTTTGGTGCTTGTGTAGAAATATGTAAGCGCAAAATACGCAATGAGGAGCACGATACCGAATGCGATAGTGCCGAGCCAAAGCTCGTCCCATTTGTCGCTTCCGTAATCCATTGTATCGGTATAGGGAGTTGTGGCAACGTACTTGTACTTGCTTTCGTTATAAGCGAAAAATCCGCTGCCGTCAATCGAATATCCCGTAATGCCGTTCTTTTCCTTGTAGTTCTTGTAGTAGTTCATCACCATGGTGAACGTAAGGGTCAGAACAGCAACGATCCCTGCTGAGATACTGAGCGGAAGGATCGACTTCTTTGCCTCAGTTTCGCTCTCATAGCCGTCAAGCTTTGAGAATACCTCCGCCGCCATGGAAACCATGATAAACGAGAGAATGAAGGAATATCTGTAAGGGAGCCAGTTAGGATCCTGACCGCCGTGCCAGAGCATATTGATAGGCTTGATGTACATACTGAACAGGAGCACGAACAGGAGAAGTCCGTGACCTATCTTTCTGTTAGCCTTGATCTTCTTGTTGAATGCGTACATCGGCAGCAGCATGAATGTCAGAACTCCGCAGTATATCTCGGGTCTGCCGTAGAATCCCGTACCTGTATCAACGTTTACCGAGTAGTACTGGTTCGGGAGCATACAAGCCACAAGCTCAATGGGGTTGAACATTGTTTTAAAGCTGTAGTCCGGTACGGAGAAGTCAAACTTACCGAGTGCAAGAGCGTTGTACACCGGCATTATCATGATAATGCTGCACATCATGACAACTACCGTAGAACCGACCATTACACCGATAGTTTTTGCGTATTCAGCCGCGTCCTTGTACTTTTTCGTCTTTCCGAAGAAAAGATAGTAGATAAAGTAAAGCGCCACGAAAATAGCGATCATGAATCCGATATAGAAGTTTGCAATGAACATGAGCGCTGTGGGGATAATGTAGTTTATCTTTCTGCCGTCGTCAATGAGATACTCGACGCCGAGAATGATAAGCGGCAGGAATATAGGGCCGTCTATCCACATCGGGTCGATGAGCTGGATAACTATGTAAGCCATCATAGCGTACATATTTGAAAACAGCAGCGACTGGAGGGGCTTGAGTCCCTTGGACTTCTGCGCATAAATGCAGAAAGTCAGACCTGCGGCTCCGACCTTGCACATCTGCATTATCATAATGCTTTCGAGGATCATCTTTCTCGGCAGGAGCATTACAATAAGCGTGAACGGGCTTGCGAGGTAGTAGCCGATAATACCCATAAATCCGCCCGAGAGGTTTCGGCTCCAGCTATAGAATACACTTCCGTCGCCCCAGAAAGCCTTTCTGAGTGCCTCAAAGTAGTAGATGTACTGACCGTTCAGGTCGAGCGTAAGCACGGAGCGATCGCCGAACGGATAAACATCAAAGTTGATGTACGCGATAAGCGTAAGAAAAAACGGAATAAAGAACGCTGCAAGGTAATACAGCGGCTTGTACTTGTTTCCTCTTTTCTCGGCTATCACATCTGCGGCGGTGCGTTGGGGTTTTACATTCCCAACCGTTTTTTTTCTCTGCGCTGTGCTGAAGCTGTTTTTCTTCGGCTTAGCGGCAGAGGCTTTTGATTTAGCCAATGTTGTTCCTCCTTTTTCGGGCGGCGGAAGCCAAAATACCCGATTTTAATACTATTCACTATTATACATCATTTATCTACATTTTGCAATAGCCTTATAAAATTATTTCGCACAAACCTCTTTAATTATAGCACTATAGCAATAAACCAAAAACCGGTATCCGCAGATGTGGATACCGGTCTTTATCTTAATTGTTTTACTTCTTCTTTTTAGTTTCGGTCTTGTCAGTTTCCTCTGCGGAAACCTCCTCTATGACCTCTGCAACAGCCTCAGCCGCTTCTTCCGGCTCTGCTGCTTCATCATCGTCGTCACCCTCTGCCGCTTTCTTTTTAGGCTTGAGTTTGAGCGACTTAACAAATGCCGCGATCAGATAAACAACGAACACGAGCGCCTCGACCATGATAACAGGCATAAGGCACGAGCTGATTATCGAATGGAGAGTAGCTCCGGCGCTGTTTACCGCGGGCACGAGAATGCTGTAGGCATTTGCAAATGCAACGTCCTCGTAGTATTCATCGGCAGTCTGCTCCGTAAGAGAAACGAGATTGCTGAGTTTTTCGCTGAGTGACGCAAGGTCTGCCTCGACCTGCTCCTTCTGCTTGGAAGTAGCGTTCCTGTCGCCGTTGAGAGCCTCTCTTCTCGCCTTGTAGAACTCGATATTCTGCTTTGTACTTGCAAGGTCGGTCGAAATGCTGGTGTAGCTCTCGAAAAGCTTATCGTATTCATCCGAGGTCTGTGTGTATGACGCATCGGGAGAATCGCCGCCGTTGAGGATTATTACCGCATCCTTCTGGTACTGTGCAATTGAAGCGTTCACCGAGGCAAGACGCTCCTCAAGCTGAGCCTGAGTACGGGTAAGGTTTTCTATTCTGTAATCATAGTACGCTATGGAAGCTTCCTTGTCGTTTGTGATATTGTTTACGCTGATGTAGGAAGAAATTCTGTCAAGGTCAATGCTCTCGATAGTTGTAGCTGCCTGATAGAGGTCGTTGAATGTGTAGCCTGTAGCTGTTGAACGGAAAAGTGTCGTATCATCGTTTGCAAGCTGCTTGATGTATCTTTCAAGAGTTTCAAGCGTTGTTCTGAATACGTCTACCTGCTCCGCGTAGTCATAATCTGTGTAGGAGACCGCAGGAACAGCGATTCCGAGAGAGCTGTTGAAGCCGTACTGGTCGTAGAAGTAATCCTTGTAGCACTCAAGTATCTGATTGAGCACCTGAACGCCGTCTTTTCTTGAAAGACCCGCCTTGCTGTAATCGAAGTTTATCTCAAACTTGGTGGGATAATATGTCACGTCAAGCATTGCTTCAGCCGCGCTGAGGCTTCCGTTTGCGCCTGATTCGTAAACGCTCTTGTAAGCCGTGATCCTGTTGATAGCGTCCTCGGGGATAAATCCGCTGAAAGTGATGCCCTCTCTGATACCGTCAAGGTGGCTGATATCCATGTTAAGCTCGGTAAGTGCTGCTGTTACAACGGTAGGATTCTTGACAGAGTTGATATCAAAATCTCTGCCCGAGGGGTCTTTACCCTTTTCGATGCCGTCATAGCTGAAGCTTACGAGCGCATTGATCGGCGCAGAATACGACGAGGTCTTGTAGCTTACATAGCAGGCTGTGATGATTCCGAAAACAATTGCCGCAACTAACCATACAGCGAGATAACGCTTCATGTTTTTCAGCACATCAGATATGGAGATAAGGAGATTTCCCTTTTCTTCCTCCTGATTTTTTATTGTAATATTGAGATTACGCTCATCTTTTTTAGCCATTTTTACCTCCGTTGTTTTATGCAAAATTCCATCAGCAGGAGTGTTCCTCCGCTGTTATTTACTAAAAACACCGACATTTCCCCACGGTGCTGCACCACTAATTCTACCACCGAAAAAGCGGCAAGTCAAGTTTTTTCAGCAGTTTTCCAGTATTTATCCAAATAAGGATATCCGCCTATGCATTCATTTGACAGAATCTACAACTTGCCTGTTACTCAAAGCTGATGTCCCTGAGAGCAGTCTCACCGTCAATGTCGAAAACGAGATATATCGGGAAAACTCCGTCTGCAATGCTGAGCGGAGCAGAAAATTCAGTCCAGTCATCGGCTGCGGAAATATTCACGGACGCGACCTCGTCTCCGTCAGCGGCTGTGCGGACTGAAACTCTGCCGCTGCCCTTTCCCCTGACTGTTAAAGTGATACTCTTTGCGCCCTCAAAGCTGAAATACTTGTATCCTATGAGCGTGCCGCTGCTTATCTCGGCAATAAAGCGCTCGACCTCGCCGTCAGCTCTGACTGCGTGATTTACGTTCGGGAAGCTGTCGGTGTATATCTTATTCGAGCCGTGGGGCATATGACCGTTTGTGATGTTGCAGGCAATAGCCGCGGGATAGCTGCCCTTTCCGATAAGTGCGCCGCCGTTGAGTCCGCATGAAGTCACCTCGACCTGCTTTATGCTTCCGTCCGGAGCTATCTCTATCCTCTCCGCACAGCCCTGTCTGCTGTAGTCTGACTTGTGCGTGAGACGGTGGTAGAAAACATACCACTCGCCGTTTATTTCAATGATACTGCCGTGGGTAGTGCCCGTCATGTTGAGCCTTTCCTCATCAGTCCTGCCGTTGAGACCTACGTCACCGTTTGAGACGATAGTTCCGCCATAGGCGAATCCACCGTCGGGACGGTCGCTTACCGCATAGCAAAGCTCGTGGTTTTTCTGCGAGGAGTAGACAAAATAGTACTTATCGCCCACCTTGCGCATGGAGCTTGCCTCAAAGAACTCATGTCCCCCGAAATCCGCCTCGTATGGGATAATGTGGCACGGCTCGCCCTTTACTGTGAGCATATCGTCCTCAAGGACTGCCATGCACGCGCCGTTTACATTGTCCTCTGTCGCGAGTATCTCCTCGGCAGTCTTGCCGAAACGCTGCATTACCTCTTTAAGCTTTGCCTCGTCTGCCGCGAGAACGTCATTTGTCTCGTTCTGAAACTGCGTGCCGTAGTAGATACGGATAGTTCCGTTATCATTGAAGGCACACGGATCAAAGCAGACATACTTCTTCATGGGAGTGCCGTCGGGATACTTCACAAAGCCGAGATACTCGTACTTTCCGGCAGGAGTATCGCAAACCGCAACGGAGATAGGGCCGTAATAGCCGCCGAATCCGAAACTGCCCGACATACAGTAGTACAGATAATACCTGCCGTCATTGCCCTGAACCACATCGGGAGCATACATATACTTACGCTCACCATAGTCGGGATCCTGCTCGGAGCGATAAATAACGCCCTCCTGTCTCCAGTCGGCAAGATCATCGACAGGAGCGGAATAAACCGTGTAATCGCCCATGCAGAAGGTCTCGCCGCCCTCCTTGTCGCATGAACCGTAAATATACACCCTGTCGCCGAAAAGATGCGGTTCTCCGTCGGGAATGTAGGCATAGGGCGGGAGATATGGATTAAAAGCCTGTTTTTTCATAATAATTCACCTTTATGTGCACTGATATGCTTAGAAATGATCTTATATCGTGTGTCCGTTCTTCTTGATAATGTCAACGACCGAGTCAACGTACTTGTGGCAGATATCCTCGTTCTCTGCCTCGACCATAACGCGGACGAGCGGCTCTGTACCGCTCTCGCGGACGAGTATCCTGCCGGTGTCGCCGAGAGCTTCGGCAGCAGCCTTAACGGCAGCCTGAACCTCCGGATCAGCCTGAGCCGCGGACTTATCCTTTACTCTTACGTTTTCAAGAACCTGCGGATAAACCACGAGCGGAGCTGCAAGTTCGCTGAGCTTCTTGCCGCGCGACATGATGACCTGCATCATCTTGAGACTTGTGAGAATTCCGTCACCCGTTGACGCATACTTTGAGAAAATGATGTGTCCCGACTGTTCTCCTCCGAGGCAGCAGTCATGTTCTTTCATGTATTCGTAAACATATTTGTCGCCGACAGCGGTCTTTGCGTATTCAACGCCGATCTCGTCAAATGCCTTGTAAAGTCCGAAATTAGACATTACTGTGGTAACAACGGTGTTGTTGATGAGGCGGCCGCGCTCCTTCATGTATCTGCCGTATATGTAGAGGATATGGTCGCCTGTAATGATCCCACCCTTGTCGTCAACGCAGAGACAGCGGTCTGCGTCTCCGTCGTAGGCAAATCCTGCGTCAAGACCGTTCTCAACAACGTACTTCTGCAAAACTTCAATATGGGTAGAGCCTGCGTTGTTATTGATGTTTGTTCCGTTCGGCTCGGCATTTATAACGTGAGTCTCAGCGCCGAGAGCGTCAAAAACGGCCTTTGCGATATTCCATGAAGAACCGTTCGCGCAGTCCAGACCTATCCTCATGCCGCGGAAAGAGTACATTCCGAGAGAGATGAGATAGCCGACATAGCGATTTCTGCCGGAAATATAGTCGACGCTTCTGCCAATCTTTGCGCCCGTTGCAAACGGTATCTCGGTGAACTTTTCGCCGAAAGCCTCAAGTCTGCCGTCAAGATAAGCTTCAACAAGCTCAATGACGGAGTCCTCCATTTTCTCGCCGTTACCGTTGATAAGCTTGATACCGTTATCGTGATAGGGATTGTGGCTCGCGGAGATCATGATTCCGCAGTCGAAACTGTCAACACGCGAAATATATGCCACCGAGGGCGTTGTGGTAACATGGAGCAGATATGCGTCGGCACCCGAAGCCGTGAGTCCGCCGACAAGTGAATACTCAAACATATAGCTTGAACGGCGTGTGTCCTTACCTATAACAATACGAGCGGGAGTATCATCTCCGCTGCGTCTTTTCAATTCACCATAGTACCAACCAAGAAAGCGACCTACCTTATAAGCGTGGTCTGCTGTGAGATTTTCGTTAGCATTTCCCCTGAAACCGTCTGTGCCAAAATATTTACCCAATTTTTGCATCTCCTTTAATCAATAGTTGTCGATAATTCGCCTTATATCGGCAATCATTTTATTATACCACTTTACATCCGATACGTCAAGCAAAGGAGAGGTTCATCGGATATAAAAAAGTAACCGAACAGAATTCGGGTACTTTAAAGTAAGTCTTAGTATGGGAGAGTGAACTGTCCTGCGCGCCAGACTCCGTCCTCGCCGATAACTGCGGAGAAAGTCTGCGATTCGTCATAGGCTTCACCTGTTCTGTCCGAGCCGTCATAGTGGCTTACAACGGTGAAGAATATCTCATCGCCGCTGCGGCTGTCGATAGAAGTGACCTGCGAATATGCATAGAAAATATTCATTCCGCGTTCTGCTCCGAGAGCATAAACTCCGTCAGTTCCGTCACAGTACACCTCTGAAAGCGGATTCGGGTAGCGGTCGCTGAAAACCTTATAGTAATCACTCTCGACATCGGCTAAAGAAGTGGTAACTCCGTCATTTATAAGGTGGAACTGCCAGCCGAATTCGTTTTCAATATAGTTGTCCATGTCAACGCTGTAGGGACAGCCGACCGTGAAATTCCACTGGGTCTGACAAGCCGACTCGTAAAGAGCCTGTGCTGCCGCCATAAGAACGCTGTCGCTCTGGGTGGTGTAATCCTCGTTGAAAACAACTGCGCCGTAAGCGTCATACTGGAAAGCTCCGCCGCCGAGCGGGTCGAGCTGTTCCGCTGAGTCCGTGGTCGTGGTCGAAAGATCGCCGCCGCCCGTCACTACCGTGCTCACACCGTTTACAACAGGCTCGTTTTCAGCCTCGGTGCTTTCTTCTGTGGGAGCGAGCGGGCCAGGCTCTGCGTTTGTATCTCCTGCCGTGTCTGCGGCAGAGGTGGTTTCGTTTACGGGGGAAGCTGAAGATGTTTCATCAACAGCTTTCTTTTCACAGCCTGCCAAAGCAAGAGCCGCGGCGGTAAGTGCTGATAACAGACACAATGTTTTTTTCATGTTAATCCTCCTGTTCCTCACTGTCAAGGACGAAATCTATTCGTCCGCTGTTTACGTCAACTGCCGAGCAGATAACCTTTACCTCCATGCCGAGGGTATAGGTGACTCCGCTGAATTTTTCTGTAAGAGAGACCGGTTCCGAATAGTCGTATTCTCCCTCCGGCAGAGTTCTGATGTGGATAAGCCCTTCTATAGTATTGGGAAGTTCCGCGTAGAATCCGAATTCGGTAACGCCCGAGATCCTTGCGGTAAAGCTCTCGCCGATGTGCGCCTTCATGTATTCCGCCATGTAGCAGTCATCGCACTCGCGCTCGATCGCGACCGCCCTCAGTTCTGCCGCTGAGGAGCGTTCTGCGGAATTTGCAGCAAATCCGCTGTAGCGCTTGTTGAGCCACTCGCTGCCGTAGCCTGCAAGGATATCGGTGATTATACGGTGTATCGCAAGGTCGGGATAGCGGCGGATCGGCGAAGTAAAATGCGCATAATCCTCAAGCACGAGGCCAAAGTGTCCCAACGGCTCGGTCGAATACTTCGCCTTTGCCATTGAGCGCAGAACCATGAGGTTCACCGCCTCGAACTTGTCCGTACCGCGCGCCTGTTCAAGTATCATACCTGCGTGAACAGGCTTGAATTCGTTGAACTGCGGACACTCAAAGCCGAGTTTGGGCAGGACTTCATGCAGCCTCTCTACCTTTTCCTCGGGCGGAGCTTCGTGTATGCGGTACACGAACGGAACTTTCTTCTCCCTCGCAAGCTTGGCGGCGGCTTCGTTTGCAGTAAGCATGAATTCCTCTATGATACACTCAGCCTTGCCCCTTTCGCGGGGAAGAACGTCACAGCACACGCCGTTTTCATCAATGACGAGAATGCTCTCGGTCGTGTCGATCTCGGGCGCGTGGCGGCGCTTTTTCTTTTCGATGAGGATATCCGCAAGCTCGTTCATAAGCGCTATCTCATTGCGGACTCCGCTGTATTTTTCGGCGATCTCGGGAGTTTCCTCTCCCTTCAGGATCGCGTTTATCTCGGTGTACACGCCCTTTACCCTCGAACGGATAACGCTCTTTGCAAAGCGGTATGAGAGCATTTCGCCGCTCTTGTCAAGCTCCATGAACGCCGAAAGCGTAAGCCTGTCCTCGTTCGGATTGAGCGAACAGATACCGTTGGAAAGCTCCTTCGGCAGCATCGGGATAACCTTGTCGGCGTAATAAATGCTCGTTCCGCGCGACATAGCCTCCTTGTCGAGAGCGCTGTTGCCCCTTACATAGTGCGAAACATCGGCGATATGAACCCCGAGTTTCCAACCGTTGTCAGTCTTTTCAACAGACACCGCGTCATCGAGATCCTTCGAGCTTGCGCCGTCAATGGTAAAAATGGTCATTCCGCGCAGATCCTCGCGGTTGTTGAAGTTATACTCCTGTATGCCTCCCTCGGCGATCTTACGCGCCTCTTTGAGGACTTCCTCCGAAAATTCGGTCTGTACGCCGTGGAGAGCTACGATAGCCTCCGCGCATGAGGCAGCCTTGTCGGAGCTGCCGAAAACAGAAACTATTCTGACCTTGTGCTCGGCATGACGGCGGCCGCGGTGAGTTATCTCCGCAAGCACCTTGTCGCCTGCCTCAAAGGGAACGCTCTGCGCTGCGTCAATGGAAAGGTGGCTGTTTGAAGCCGTATCGGGCACGAGATACGGGATATCCGAGTCATAGACGATATTTCCGGTAAGCTCCTGCGAGCCGAAACTGAGAATATCAACGACTTCGCCCTCAGGCTCGTCCGTGCGCGACACTATCTCGGAGATCAGCACCCTGTCTCCGGGCATTGCACCGAGCATGAACTTTCCGGGAATGAAGTATTCCGTGCCGCTGTCGGACGTTGCAAAACCGAAAGTTCTGCTCAAACGCGAGACAGTTCCGGCAAACACGTTCATCCGCGAGCAGAGGGCAACATTCATGCCCTTTCTGACCATGACAACGCCCTCTGTACGAAGCTGTGAAAAAGCCTCCGCGAAGTTCTCGCGTCCGCCCTTTTTGGTTCTGCACTTAGCCTCAAGCTGCGAGAGCTGCATGGTTTTCTTGTCATGCTTTTTCAGAAAAGTGACGATCTTGTTTTTATATGTTTCCACGCTGGATCCTGCGGGATCCTTTTTAACTGATGATCTCTTTTTCTTTGACTTTCCTCCGGCCATTTTTTCTCCTTTCTTCTGCATTGCACGGCGGGCTCAGCCGCAGGGAATGCAGTATCCGTGTTATGAACAAAAAGCCCCATGACATAGTCACGGGGCTTGGGATTACTTGTCTGTGAAAAGCGGTATGATGTTGACAACGAGCACAGCGATGAAAAGAATAATCGAAAGAGCTCTTGTAATCTTATTAAGTATTGCTTCCTTTGATCTGCCCTCGTGCTGACCGTAAAATGAATCCGTGCTTGCACCTGTAAGAGCCGCCGACATACTGTCCTGCGACTTCTGATCCTGAGAGAGACAAACGATAACAGTAACAACGCTCAGTACAAGTATCACGATTCCCATGATTATTTCCAGTAATGACATATTAAATACCTCCGAGTGATTATGTTTGACGGTTTAGCCGTTATAATTCAATTAGCTTTAATATTATACCACGGATCTTGATAATTTGCAAGTGGTTTGCCAAAAAAAGCAGAACAAATTTTTATGCGTTATTTGTGAGAATTGTACAATATTGCGCAGTTCTCATTATTTAACAGTGGGAGTGTAGTCCGAAAGACGCGGGAAGTACTGCTGTGCGTAGGTCTGGTATTCCCTGCGGAACGTCTCGTCATTCTCCTTTACATCGTGCAGATACGCGTGGATATTCGTCTTTTCGTCGGTCTCGATGATACAGCCTGCGATGTTGGAGCAGTGGTCGGATATTCTCTCAAGGTTCGTGAGGATATCCTGAAAGATGTATCCAAGCTCAACGGTACACTCGTCATTCTGGAGGCGGCGGATATGACGGTTTTTAAGCTCTGTGCTGAGTCCGTCAACCACTTCTTCAAGGGGTTCTATCTTGTGAGCCTCGGCGAGGTCGTTCAGAGTGTAAGTTTCAAACGCTTTATTTATGTTTTCCGTGATAGCGTCCGTTATGACGTTAAGCTCGTTGAGGCATTCCTGCGAGAAGTTTATGCCCTTTTCGTACATTTCCTGAGCCGATTCCACGAGATTTACAGCGTGGTCTGAGATACGCTCGAAGTTGCCCGTACAGTGCATCATCTTGGAAACCATTCGGCTGTCGTGTCCTGTTACGCTGCTCCTTGAAATTTTTACAAGATAACCGTTTATCTTATCCTCGTACTGGTCTATCAAGTCCTCGTGCTTGATAACAGACTTGGCTTTTTCCGGATCATACGCGGTAAGTATATTGAGTGCGGAAACTATTGTGTCCTTTGTAAGCTCAGCCATTTTTACCGTGGCATTGCGGCAGGCTTCAACTGCTACAGAGGGAGTCTTGAGAAGTCTCTCGTCAAGGCCGATGATCTTCTTATCGTCGTCCTCGTCATCGTCCTTGCCGTCGCGGATAATGATTTTTGAGAGAGCCACGAGCTGCTTGGTGAACGGCAGGAATATTACCGTTATAGCTACGTTGAAAATAGTGTGCATTACGGCGATCCCGACATAGCCTACGGTAGAGTTCATTATCTCTGACAATCCCGTAAACTTTTCAAGGATAAAGACTACCGGCAGGATAACGAGTGTTCCTATCGCATTTATGAGGATATGGAAGCATGAAACGCGCTTTGCGTTCTTGCTTACGCCGAATGCTGCAATAAGAGAAGTTACGCAGGTACCGATGTTGCAGCCCATGACTATCGGGAAAGCCATGCTCCATGTAAGAGTATCAAGCTGTGAGAATGTCATGAGTATACCGATAGAGCCGGCAGAGCTTTGAATGATCCCCGTAAAAGCTGCTCCGACAAGTACGCCGAGCACAGGATTTTCAAAAGCGGTAAGCATACTCTTGAACTGCTCTGATTCCTTGAGCGGTTCAACGGAGGAGGACATGAGCGCCATACCGGTCATGAGAACCGAAAATCCCACGAGAATGCATCCGATATCCTTTCTTTTGTTCTTCTTGGACATCATTATCATGATGATTCCGATGAGGGCAAGAAGCGGAGAAAAAGCATCGGGATTCAGCATTTTGAGAATGAAGCTCATCACGCCGCCGACTCCTGTGTCCTTTACGTCGCCGAGACAGAGTATCCATGCGGTGAATGTCGTACCAATGTTCGAGCCGAAACAGACTCCGATAGTCTGTTCAAGCGTCATAATGCCCGAGTTTACAAAGCCGACCATCATTACCGTTACTGCGGAAGATGACTGGACTGCAATGGTCACGCCCATTCCGAACAGAATAGCCTTGAATATGTTTGAAGTCATTTTCTGGAGAGCTACCTCCAGTTTGCCGCCCGTGAGTTTTTCAAGTCCTGTGGACATTACGTTCATTCCGTAAAGGAAGAATGCGAGTCCGCCCAGAAGGGTGAAGATGTTGAAAATCGAAAACTTTTCGTCCATGATATGTTGCTCCTATAACTTAAAGATACACTTTATATTATAGGTGAAATCCGCATATAGTCAATAGGATTTGCTTAGATTTAACCTGAATTTAACATTACAGCAAAAGCGTCCGCGGTTTGCTTGGAACTTGTTCTTACATTGACCGGATAAGCTCCCAAAGCTCCTGCGCCACATCGGCATTCACTCCTGCCACTGAAGCAAGCTGTTCGGGGGTAGCCTCGCGCAGTTTTTCCTTGGTCTTGTAGGCTATCATAAGCTTGGCGGCTTTCTTCTCGCCCACGCCCTTTACCGTAGTAAGCTCCGAGGCGTAGGTCTTTTTCTTGTGCTTTGAGTGCATATAGCTTACCGAATAGCGGTGGACTTCGTCCTGAATACGCGTAACGAGATTGAACGCCGCTTTCAGACCGTTTATCTGTATCTCCTTGCCGCCTGTGGCAATTGCACGGGTGCGGTGCTTATTGTCCTTGACCATGCCGAAAAGCGGAATATTCAGCCCGAGTTCGCGGAGTATCGGCGCGACAGCGTTAACGTGTCCCTTGCCGCCGTCAAGGAGTATCAGGTCGGGGATACGCGTGAAGTATTCGTCACCCTCGCCGCTGACGATATGCATAAGACGGCGGCGAAGGACTTCCTGCATACTGCCGTAGTCGTTCTGGTGCTCCTGCTGCTTGACCGAAAAGCGCTTGTACGCCTTTTTCAGCGGTCTGCCGTCCTCGAAAACCACCATGCCCGCAACCATCGACTCTGACGAGAGGTTCGAGATATCGTAGGCTTCAATGTACTTGGGCGGCTTTTCAAGTCCGAGACTCCTGCCAAGTTCCTCCAGCGCGATTATCTCCTTGCCCGTTCGGTCGTTTTTCAGCGCGGCATACTCGGCGCTGTTATTCTTTGCAAGCCGCAGCAGTTCCGCCTGTCTGCCCTTTTGCGGAACGTGGAGCGTTACCTTGTGCAGCGACTGTCTTTGGAGGAATTCACTTATCAGCTCCTCATCGGCAGGAATGCGCTCAATGATGATATTCCGCGGAATATCGCTCTTTCCGTAGTAAAACTGCGTCATAAACCGCGTGAGGATATCCTCGCCGCTGTCGGGGATATCAAACTCGTAGACCGCCTTGTCATAGAGCCTGCCTGCACGGTACATGAGCACGGAAATATAGATCCCGTCATAAAACTCAGCAGAGGCGATAATATCGGCAGCCTCAACGCCGTTGTTGATTATCTTCTGCTTTTCGGACGCTTTCTTCATGGCGGCTATGCGGTCGCGGAGCATTGCCGCTTTCTCGAAATCAAGCGCCTCGGCAGCCGCGTTCATCTCGCTCTCCATTCGCTCGACAGACTCTGTACTGCCGTTCTTGATGAATTCGACCGCCTGTTTTATGGTCGCGTTGTAGTTTTTTTCGCTGATATATCCGCGGCACAGTCCCATGCAGGTCTTGATGTGATAATTCAGGCAGGGTCTGCCCTTGCCGAAATCCTGCGGGAACTTCTTGTGGCAGGTCGGGAGCATGAAAACACGGTTCGCCTCATAGACCGCCTGCTTAGGGACAAATCCGCTCATGTACGGGCCGAGGTACTCTCCGGGTTTCTGGGTATTCTTTTCGGTAGTAAGCCGCGGAAAAGGCTCGTCCGAAATGCGTATATAATGGTAGCCCTTGTCGTCTTTCAGCAGGATATTGTACTTTGGCTTGTGCTGCTTGATAAGGCTGCATTCGAGCAGCAGCGCCTCGTACTCGGAGTCAACTACGATATAGTCGTAGTCGTACACGTTCGACACCATTGCCGCGACCTTCGGCGTGTGGTCGGGATTCTCACGGAAATAGCTCGTGACGCGGTTTTTGAGATTCTTTGCCTTTCCTATATATATTATCTCGTGGCTCTTATTCTTCATCAGGTAAACTCCCGGGGCAGTAGTCAGCCTCGAAGTCTTGTCACGCAGATATGGAAGTCTTGGGTTCATTTTTGCTCCTTTCGGGTGATAACGCGGGCGGACTGCCGCATGGCAGGCATTTTTACGCAGTATTCAGCAGAATTTGCCGTAAATCTGCATATATGCCGTGGAACGGGTCATTGCCTGTCGAAGTAGCTTTTGCCTGCGGTCGGACGAAAATATGTACGGATATAGCCGTCTATCGAGAGAATGACGAACTCATTTGTGCCCTCAAGGTAATAAACGCCGTCACCGTCCTCAGCTTCGTATTTGAAAAGCGAATCGGAGTCGTTGATAACATCGCTCGCGCCCTTTTCGTAGTCGGCGGCGGTTTCATAGCCGAAGCTCTCATCAAACTCGCTGCCGTGCTTTTGAAAGTGCTGCATGAGCTGATTTTCCGTGCGGAAGTGATACTCAACGTAAGGATCTTCAGCAGACGAAGTTTCAGCCGCAGTATTTGTCTCGTCGGCAGAATACGCCGATGTCTCGTTATATGCACCTGTGCTGACATCGGTCTGCGAGGAGCTGTCCGCGAGATATGTCTCAATATCGCAGCCGACAAAAATGCACGAAACCACTGCCGCAAGTGTCAGCAGTATAGTTGAAAGGTATCTTTTCATATTATCCTCCTTAACGCACAAAGTCCTCCTTACGGCTTTGCGCTGTTGCCTTATGTTATATTATAACGCATTTTCAGCCCATATGCAAGCCGCTCCGATCATCTGCGGACATAAAGCAAGGGTACCTGCAAACCTGCGGATACCCTTGAAATTATTATTTCCTGTATTCAGCGGATAAGCGCTGCTCCCGCCGATACAAATTCTTACAGCTTATTTATTTCTGTTCCCTGACGGGTCTCCTTTACCTCGTAGCCGAGTTCCGCGATCCTGCCGCGAAGTTCGTCTGCGAGTGCGAAATTCTTGTCCTTTCGTGCCGCCTTGCGCTGCTCGACAAGTTCGAGGACTTCTGACGGGATATCGCTCGAAGCCGAGGCTGCCTGCTCCGCAAGTTCCTTTGCGTTCGCTGTGAGATCAAGACCGAGAACCTTGTCAAACTCGTCAATGAGCGCGAGCTTGGTGGCAGCATTTGTCTTGGATTTGAGCACATCGTAAACAGCTGTTACCGCGAGCGAAGTGTTAAGGTCGTTGTCGAGAGCGTCCGTGAAGTTCTTTCTGAGACGTTCAAACTCCGCGCTGTCGATGTCACCGCCGTTTTCAGCAGTAAGCGGCGCGATCTTTTCAACAAGCTTGTTATAAGATGTGCGCGCGTTGTCGAGATTCTCCCATGAGAACACCAGCGACTTTCTGTAATGCGAAAGCAGGCAGAACCAACGGTAAATTACCGGCTTATAGCCCTTTTCCTCAAGCAGCGAGACTGTGAGGAACTCTCCCTTTGACTTGCTCATCTTGCCGCTGTTGGTGTTCAGGTGGAGCACATGGAACCAGTAATTGCACCACTTGTGTCCGAGATAAGCCTCGGACTGCGCGATCTCATTGGTGTGGTGCGGAAAGGCGTTGTCGATCCCGCCGCAGTGGATATCGAGATATTCGCCGAGGTTCTTCATGCTTATGCATGAGCACTCAATGTGCCAGCCGGGATATCCCACGCCCCACGGGCTGCCCCATTTGAGTTCCTGATCGTCAAACTTTGACTTGGTGAACCACAGAACGAAGTCAGCCTTATTGCGCTTGTTTTCGTCCTCCTCAACGCCCTCGCGGACTCCGACAGCGAGATCTTCCTCCTTGAAATCGTTGAAAACATAGTACTTTTCAAGCTTTGACGTGTCAAAGTAGATGTTTCCGCCTGCCTCATAGGCATAGCCCTTATCCATGAGAGTCTCTATCACGCGGATAAACTCGTCAATATAAGTCGTCGCAGGAACTACAACATCGGGGGTCTTTATATTGAGCTTTGCACAGTCGGCGAAAAATGCGTCCGTGTAGAACTTTGCTATCTCCATGACAGTCTTGTGCTCGCGCTTTGCGCCCTTCAGCATCTTGTCGTCGCCCGTATCGCCGTCGCTTGTGAGGTGTCCGACATCGGTGATGTTCATTACGCGCTTAACGTCATAGCCCGTGAAGCGCAGATACTTCTCAAGAACGTCCTCCATGATATAGCTGCGCAGATTGCCGATATGCGCGTAGTGGTAAACGGTAGGGCCGCAGGTATACATACTTACCTTTCCCGCCTCGTGAGGAACAAACTCCTCCTTTTTATGCGATAACGAATTGTAAAGCTGCATAATATTTCTTCCTTTCGTATTTTCAGAAATCCCATATACCGGACGGTGCATTGAGAATGTTCAGCCGCGAAAAATAGCCGAACATCACCAGAAACTCCGGAATTATCCTCGCGCCGTCCTTATAGTACTCAGCAAGCTGTTCGCTGCGCTGAGAAATGTACTTGTATTCATCGGGGCAGTCAAAGCTCCAGTCCGCTGTCCTGCTGTTGAAACGCAGGAGGAAAAAGCTTTTCGCGCCGACCCCGAATTCTCCGAGAAGCTCCTCGTGGCAGCAGACTGACTCAGACGGAGCAACTATCGCCGTCTCGCCGCTGAAAGATATCGCCGCGAGCATGGGCAGGTCGTTCTTTACCGCGCTGTCGACCGAATCTGCAAACGGGTGCTTTATTATTTTCATTTCCGCTCCCCTTTCAGCTTTGAAAGCTCTTTTCTGAGCGAATCCACTTCTGCGTGAAGGCGGCATAGTTCGAGCGAAACAGGGTCGGGAATATGGATCTGGTCAATGTCGCTTGTCACGGGACAAACTCTCTTTCCGTTCATTTTCACGACTCTTGCAGGAACTCCCACAGCCGTGCAGTTATTGGGGATCGCACTGAGCACGACCGCATTCGCTGCGATCTTGACATTGTTACCGACAGTAAACGGGCCGAGTACCTTTGCTCCCGAGCCGACCAGAACATTGTCCCCGAGAGTCGGGTGACGCTTGCCCTTGTCCTTGCCAGTACCGCCGAGCGTTACGCCCTGATACAGCAGGCAGTTGTTTCCCACGACCGCAGTCTCGCCGATGACAACGCCCATTCCGTGGTCGATGAACAGCCCCTTTCCGATAGTCGCTCCGGGGTGTATCTCAATTCCCGTGCGGTTTCGGGCGCGCTGTGATATCATACGAGCTATCGTTTTCATTCCGCGGATATGAAACCAGTGTGCGATACGGTAGCTCCTTATCGCGGTAAGGCTCGGGTAGGTCAGAAGTACCTCAATTGCGCTCCTTGCCGCAGGATCACGCTCTTTTATAAGTCTTATGTCTCTCCTAATGTTTCCGAACAAGCCAACTCCTCCAATGTTGTGGTCAGCGGTCAATTGCTGACTGCTTTGGATCTCTGAACGGCAAGCCATATCTTTCCGATCAGGAAACCCGTTATATCTGCGATGATAGAGGAAATTCTCATGACAAGGACGAAAAGCACCACCTTGTCGGAATACTTATCCCCGCAGGCAAAGATCATAACACCCTCACGAATACCGATCCCGCCCGGAGCGCCGGGGGTAATGAAGCCGATTATCCACGCGAACAGGTATGCTCCGATCAGAGCAAAAATATCACTTACCGGCAGAGTATCGCCCATTATGAGCTTCAGACAGAAAAAGTACATTACCGCGAGAAATGCATTGTGGAAAAGATAGTAGAACGCTCCCTGCATGAATTTTCCGCGGTTTTCCTTTTGGAAAGCTTTTTCATAGCGCGAAAGGTACTCCCTGACCTTATCGGCGAATTTCAGCTTTATCACAACTGCGACCGCAATGACCGCAGCCACGCCGATACAGCCGACAATGAGGATATTCCTGCCGTACTTGCCAAGCATTTCGGCAATTTTTCCCCCCAAAAGCGCGACTGATATGAGTCCCGTCCAGATGAGGCAGAAAATAATGTCGAGAATGGTCGCACAGGCTACGTCAACGTGACTGATGTTCATGTCAAAAGCAAGCTTGTTCCTGCCGACATACTGGAAAACATTTCCCGGGATATACTTCAGGATATTCGACTGTGTGTATATCGGAACAGCCGTTGCAAACGGTATCTTCTTCTGCGAGAGCGACTGTGTGAACACCGTCCACGGAAAAGTTCCCGTGATGATGACCACGGTAAGTCCGACAGCGGCTATGATAAGTGCCGCTGTAACCGATGCAGACCGGAAAAGCGATATGTCGATATCCATATCTATAAGCTTTTTTATAATGAACACGAACGCGAACACCATAAGCGGCATTCCGATGAATTTTATCAGTTTTTTCAGCTTCATCTCTTACTTTGTGCCGCTTTCACTATCGTCAGGCTGAGCGCATTCCATTTTTCTTACGCGGTACTGAACGTCCTCAAGGAGCTTTCTGTTTGCCGCGATAGTGTCGCCGAGCAGACCTATGGCAATGGTCTGGAATCCCATCATAAGCATTATCGCCACAAGGATCAGCGACTGTATGTGCCCGTCACCGTCTCCCATTGCCATGAACACAAGAAAGCGTATTCCGAGAATAAGTCCGATAAGCAAGAGTATGCCGCCGAGCGCCGAGAAGAATTTGAGCGGCTTATACATTACAAATGAGCGCGTAATTACCGTTGAGGAGCGCTTCATGTATCTCCACATACTTGAAAAGAGTCTTGACGGACGCGTTTCGGGGTTGGTCCTTATCGGAACAGATATCATGGCAGTCTTGTTGTTGCCTGCCTGAATAATGGTCTCAAGAGTGTAGGTGTACTCGTTGACTACGTTGAGGCGGAGTGCCGCGTCCCTTGAATATGCACGGAATCCGCTGGGAGCATCGGGAATATCCGTTCCGGAAGCAACTCTTACCACCCAGCTTCCAAGGTGCTGGAACTTTTTCTTTTTCCACGAAAAATGCTCTGTATCGTCAATGGGACGCTCGCCTATGACGATATCCGCCTTTTCTTCAAGGATAGGACGAACTATCTTCTCAATGTCCGCGCCGCAGTACTGATTGTCGGCGTCTGTATTGACGATTATATCCGCTCCGAGGTGGAGGCAGGCATCAATACCCGCCATAAAGCCCTTTGCAAGTCCCTTGTTACGCTTGAACGAAACGATATGGTGAAAGCCAAGCTCCCTTGCGCGCTGGACCGTATTGTCCTTGCTGCCGTCATTTATGATAAGATACTCGATAGTATCAATACCATCAATATGCCGCGGCAGGTCGTTATATGCCAGTTCGAGTGTCTTTTCTTCGTTATAACATGGTATCTGAATTATCAGCTTCATAAGTTTATTCTTCCTTTCACACGGGTGCAAAGTGCACCGATTCCAGCGGTATTCCCAGTGTCCTGCTCTCATCGTTTCCTATGAGTGAAACGTCCCAGAGCTCCGAGCGTATGGTGAGAATGTTTCTGCCGTCGATAACATCTTCCTCATTTACATAGAAGTGAAGTGCCTGACCGTTGTTTTCGCCCGATATCGTTCTTGCGCCTATATCCTTGCCGTTCAGATAAACAGTGACCTGATTGTTGTTGTCCTGATAAGCTCCAAGCGGCATTTCAAAGGCAAGGTCTATCGTAAGCTCGTAGTCGGTCGGATAAAGTCCGCAGGCAAGCTCGGTGATCTCGGAATTTGTCCAGCAGAATGTCTCCTCAAGAGCCGAAACGCCGTAAAGCTTGGTGTAGTCATCAGCGGCGGTGTATTCAAGCTGGTATCTGTTGAACTTGTAGACGTAGATGTTCTTTTCCGTTTCCGTAAAGCTCTCGGGCATAGGAATGAACTTGTTTACGCTTTCTCCCGTATCCTCGGAGCACTTGACCCTGTTCGTATATACAAGGTCGAACGACTCAGGATCCTGTATCTCATCGGTCACAAGCAGAACGCGGTCGGATCTCTGGCTCAATCTGTAGAACTGGTCGAGCGTTCCGCCGTCGCTGTAGCCGTCGTGGTCGTAGTATTCGGTGTAGCGCGGGTACTCGGGATATATCGAGACATCAGTCATATCATCGAGCGGCAGCCACAGCAGATCTCTGTAAAAACCGCCGACAACAACGCTGTCGCCCTCGTCAATAAAGTCCGTGATATCGTCCATAATGCTCCACTCCATTCGCGTATCGTCTCTGTGAGTGAGAAGGTATGTATCGAATGGCATTGTGTAGATAAGTCCTGCCGCAGTCACGGGACAGATGAGCTTGCCGCCGAAGCGGTCGAGCGCCATTACGCTGAAAATGACCGCGATAGGGATAAACGGAGCAAGATAGCGTGAATAGTAGAAATAGTACTCTATCTCGTATCTGAGTACTGCCGAGTAAACGAGTATGCAGTAGAAAAACATTACAAAAACAATAAGGCGCGAGGTGCTCTGCGCGGTATCCTTGGCGAAGATGACCGCAAAGATGATACCGAGCACTACAAGCAGGAGTCCGCCGTTGGCTGCAAATCCGAGCAGCGTGATGTGGCTGAATCCCGTCCAGTTTTCGTACTTCATTATTCCCTTTGCAATAATGAAAAGTATCGGCAAAACTATAAGCGCAATGAGGAATATCCTGAAAAGTATCGAGTCGGCTGCCTTGCTGAGCATATCCTCCTCGCTGAAATCATCGGCTGTTTTCCTCTGCACAATGAAAATATACACAGCCGACGCAATAACTCCTGCGGCAACTGCTATCGACACGGCAAGCGGCAGGGTGTAAACGTCGATAACTCCGACACACACGTCCCTGTAGTTGTTCATCGTGTAAAACGGCTGAACATGACGCATCATGAAGAAGCTTGCGAGATAGCCGACAAGCAGCACCGGCATAAGCACGGCAAACTGCTTCTGCCGCGTGAAAAGATACATTGCCGCGTAAATTATGAAGAACATCGGCACCATGGTGAATATCGAAACATGGTAGCAGGCAAAAGCCGCGACCAGCACAATGGAAAGCCACCTGTGCTGAGGTCTTTCGGAGTCCGTCATAAAATATAGGAAAGTGAGCGGCAGTACCGTCAGGAACATCTCGGTGAGCGAGCCTTTTGCCACCCATATCACCACGGGCGCAAGTGCCGCCGCCGTACACGCACACAGCGAACTGAGCTTTTTGAGTTTCAGGTTTCTGCACACAAAGTACACCATGAAAACGGTACATACGAAGAATATTATATTTATATCCGCCATGTGCTCCATGCCGAAAAGAGTCCCCCATGCCGCAAGGAGAGCAGAATAGTTCGGTATTCCGTGGTAGATTCCCGAAACAGGACTTACATTAAAGTCATAGACCGTATCTGGATAATTTGCTGAGCTTATATCCCAGCCGTAGAGATGATTTCTCACGTTGAACTCGAACGCAGTCCTCTCATCATCTGTTTCAAGAAGGTGGTATTCGTCAAAGTCCTTCTGCCGTTTGGTATTGCCGTTGATATAGCCTACAGCCTGCGTCTGGTAAACGCCCTCGTCCTGCCCCATGCCGAAAAACTCGTTGTTCTTTGCGGCAAACGGCACAGCCACGGCGCACACCAGTATCGGTATCAGCACCTCTTTCAGCGAAAGATCGCACTTGAAAAGACCCTTTATGCTGAAAGGCTTGTCCCTTCGTATTATCACAGTTACCGCGAGCAGTATCAGGTCGAGCACCATCGATCCAAACGCCGCTCTGAAAACCGTGTACTTATCAATGACAAAAAGCCCCATGCTCGAAAATATATGCGAGATTATCCACAGGACAGTTCCAAGAATGCCCGATTCCACGATATTTCTCTTTTCAAACCACACCACCGAACACGTCAGAGCAGCAATATATCCCACAACGCAGATCAAAATAAACATAATCCGTATTACTCCTCACACAAGCTGTCGATAAGCTCTCTGAAATTTTTCATAATTACTTCCCAGCGGTAATTATCGTCGATATACTTCCTTGCGTTTTCGCGCATGGCGGCGTATTCCGCATCGTGTGAGAAGATGTAGTTTACGATTCCCTCAAACTCAAAGTAGCTGTTGTAGTAAAGTCCGCCGTTGCTCTTTATGCAGTGTCCCTTGAGCACTTCGCACTCGCCGTTCACAATAACGGGCACATAAAGGCTCATCGCCTCAAGAACGGATATCGACAGGCTCTCGAATCTGGACGGCAGAATAAGCGCCTTTGCGCCCGAGATCCCGCTGAACTTGTCCTCCTCGCTCACAAATCCGAGACTGATGATATCCTTGTGCTTTGGAATGTCACACACGGGCTTGCCCATGAGCACGAGTTTCAGTCCACTCTGAGGATCACGCTTTTTGTACTCCTCAAAGTATCTGAACATCATCGGGCAGTTCTTTCCCTCGTCGATCCGTCCGACATAAATGAGATACTCGCCCTCTATGCCGAATTTGCTGCGGAAAGCCTTTTCGTCAGGCTCACAGGGTATGTCAACTCCCGTACCCATTACGCGGCAGGGAATGTTCTCCGTGTGGAAAAGTCCCTGAACAAGCTCCTTTTCCTCGTCCGTGAGGAATACATAAGCCTCGGGCATGGGAAAGAGCTTTTCAAACGTCTTGAAGTGAATGAACGGTTCTTCGTGAGCTGTCGGGATAAATACCGATTTTCCGGCAACTTCGGGCATTCCCATGACTGTGAGATAGTACAGATAGGTGACGAAAATGAAAACATCGTAATCGTCCTTGTGTTCAGCAATATATTTTACGGCTTTCGGACAGAACGGCCCCTGCTTTTCAAACCAGACCTTCTCTGCCGCCTCATCGAACCTGCCCTCTCCTATCTGAGCAAGATACGCGCCGTTATACTCGTTGAAGTCCTTGGCGCGGTCGGAGTCAACAGGAAAACGCAGCACGCGGACTCCGTTTATGTTCTCCTCATCGGCAGTATAGTGGTTTTCCCACGTTGTATAGTCTATTGCCTTTGTGGTTATTACGTCCACCTGATAGTGATCTGTGAAACGCTCGGCAATAAGGCGTGTATAATACTCTGAGCCGCCGTTTACCTCCAGACCGTATCTCTGATTTACAAGCGCAATTCTCCTCATCATTCAACCTCTCCGCACAGGTCAGCGAAAAATTTCCGGTATTTGTCGGTAATGACGTCCCAATCAAAATTTTTCCTGACATAGTTCATTCCGTTTATTCCCATAAGAGCAGCCGTTTCCCTGTTATTCAGAAAATAATCGGTACAGCCCTCAAACTCAAAATAGTCGCTGAAATAGAGTCCGCCATTGGACTCGGACGCGAAATTTCTGGTAACGGCACACGCTTCGTGTACAAGCACGGGTCTGCCGCACAGCCAGCTCTCCATTATTACGAGCGAAAAGCTCTCGTTGTGCGAAGGCTGACAGAGGAACTCTGCCGCGCCCTGAGCGTTGTACTTATCCTGTTTGTCAACAAAACCGAGGTCAACTATCCTGCCGCTGCGCAGAAGCTCCTCGGGAAGCTTTATGTTTCCGCCGCCGATGAGAACGAGTCTCAGGTCGGTATCGCGGCGCTTGATGTATTCGCTGTAGTATTTCACGAGCGTGTGAACGTTCTTGCCCTCGTCCTTGCGTCCCGCATAGAGGATAAACGGCTCATTTATGCCGAATTTGCTGCGGAAAGCCGTCGGGTCGGCGGTGATATCGGTGTCCATGCCGATACCCATGGTAATGGTCTTTGTGCCGCTCTGTGAAAAGCCGTAAAGTCTCTCCGCAAGGTCGGATTCGGGCTGGGCATTGAATATCATGCCGGCAGCCTTCGGGAAAAGCTCCCTGAAACGGCTGAGATAAGCATACGCCTCGTCATGAAAGCACGGGATAAGAACGGATCTTTCCGGAGCCGTCTTAACGCCGTTATAGGTCGTGCCGAACATATAGGGAATAAATACAAAAAGCGAGTACTCATCGCCGCGGCTCTGCATATATTCGCAGAGGTCGGGGGAATTGACCATTTCGCGCAGGAAGATATCCTCCTCCTCGGGCGTTACGGGCGTCCTGCTCATGAGTTTTGCGTTCACCGCATCAAAAGCCGCGGTATCACGCTTTCTTACCTTGAATCTGCGTATAGTCACGCCCGAGGCAGCCTTGTCCTCGCCCTCGGGATAGTAATTAACGCTCCAGTCCGCGCCGAATTCCTTGACGCAGGTGGTAAGTATCTCTATATTCATTCCTGCTGCGTGGAGGTGAGAGGTCACTTCACGCAGTTCCATTTCCGCGCCGCCGGGAATACTGTCGGCATACCACGGAATAACAAAACCTATCTTTTTCATCATGCTTTCCTTTTCTGTTTTCGGATCATCTGTCTTTTCCGATAAAGTTTCTAAGCTGTTTTTCAAAGATGTCACGAATATTTTCGTATGAGAAGGCGGCAAGCCGCTTTGTCTGGCCCTCGATAACAGCGCTGCGGAGTTTTTCGTCAGTCATTACCCTGTGAATGACCTGTGCCGCAAATACGGGGTCGTTGCTGTCAAGGAGGACTCCGCTTCCGCCGAGCGTATCGGAAATAGCGCTTGTATCATAGGCAATAATCGGCACACGGAAGAACATTGCCTCAGCAAGCGGAACGCAGAAGCCCTCGTGCTCGCTCATACAGACAAAAGCCGAGGCTGTGCGGTAATATGCAAGTATCTCGCTGAACTTTATGTGTCCCGTAAAGATAACGTCATTGCCGAGTCCGAGAGCGCTTGCGTATCTCACGAGCCTCTCGTAGTAATTCTCCATTCCCAGATAAGAGCCGACAAGAATGAGCCTTGCATCGGGAACAAGCTTCTTGTAGCAGAAGAATGCGCGGATAACGTTTTCCTGTTTCTTATTGGGCGCTATTCTGCCGACAAAAATAAGATTCTGTCTGCCGTCTCCGAATATCCGCATTATATTCTCATCGGGGGTCTGCTCGTAGTCCTTGAAGCGGATAAGTATCGGTCTTACGTCAATGGGACACTTATACCCCATTTTCACAAGCTCAGACTTATTGTAGGCGGAGTCCGCCATAACGTACTCTACCTTGTCCCTGAGATACTCAACGCCCTCGTAGCCGTATTCCGTAAGAGCGGCAGCCGTCGGGCTGTACGGCCGGAAGAACTCGGGAGGTGTGATGTTGTGGTATATCATCACGCGGCGGCAGTCGTAATCACCTATCTTGAATGTGAGGTCTGTGCCCGTTGACTTGTGGTAGAGAATGATATCGTCACGGTTTACGCGGCGGAGCTTTTCTATCTTCTGAGCAGTTCCGTTCGGGAGTCTCTTATCAATGTTCTCGGCGTAGATATCGGTCTGGAAACCCATATCGCTTATCGCTCCTTTAAGTGCGATCGCGTCGTTTCCGATAGCGTCACCGAAAGACATGGTCGTCAAAATCTGGATTATTCTCATGACTGTCTGCTCTTTCCGTTATCTCCGCGAAGCTGTTCATTCTCACGCTCAAGCTTTTCAACTCTGAGGGCAAGCTTCTTGTTTTCAAGCTGGAGCATATCGAGTCTTTCTCTCAGCTCGCTCATATCAGGACTTGCTGCGTTTTCGCGCAGTGTATTAAGTACCACAACGGTATTCGCGTTAAAGTCATTCTGCTCGAAAACAACAGGCTCGATATAGAACTTTATCATCTTGCGCAGGACTTTCTTTATGAACACCTTTACCGGATTGCCCTGAAGCTGCTTATATGGCTGGATATAATAGCGGGTATTGAGGTATCTGAGCGACTCATCAGCCGCCTCAAGAGTTCCTGCCTTGACCTGAACAGGCTTTTTATAGGGAACGTCCTCAAAGCTGAGCATATCAGCCGTGAGATCCTCGTCCTTTATCTTTTTCCTGATATCCGCCATTATTTCTTCTATGTTTATATTGTTGTTATCCATTGTTTTCTCCTTATTTTACCGCAACTATTGCGTAATCCTGACTTCCGAATATCATATCCGAAACGCGTTTTACAGCCTCGTTGAATTCGTCTATGTTTTCTGCGTCCGCTTTGAGCGGTGGAATGCTGAACTGCGGCTTGCTGCTCTCGGTATAGATTATATCTATGTTTCTGAAGCCTGCCTTTTCAAGGTAATATTTCATGGTAAGCGGGTGAACAGGCTTGATATGCGAGGGGTCTATATAAAAGGCATTGGTGTATATCGAGAGCGATGTCGGGTTCGGAGTCTCGATGATTATGCAGCCGCCGCTGCTGAGCTTTTCATAGGCAGTGTTGCATATACGGATTATCTGATTTGGTTTGAGGTGCTCGACCACCTGTCCGATAAAGATACCGTCCACGCTTTCAAGCTTGGCAAGATAGTCCGCTCCGTCTCCGCACTCGGCATTCAGACCCTTCATGCGGCAGTAATCAACATAAGGCTCGTAAATGTCAACACCCACGGCATTTATGCCGTTATCCTGCATGAGCGAGAGAAACTCTCCGCGTCCGCAGCCGATATCGACAACGTTCTTTTTGTCACGGAAATAAGGGATATACGCCTTCTGCGCCTTCTTTATGCTGTCTATCGAGCCGCGGAAGTGATTCTCAAAATCAAAATAATCTATGTCCTCATAGTCCGAACCGCCTGAATTTACGGCAGGAGCTGCCGTAACCTGCTGCCCGTCTGCCTTATCGGCTGAAACAGCCGCCGCAGGAGCGCGCTTTACGTCCTTTTCAATACTGCCGAGCTTGTACTTCACAAACTCGCTGTCGCTTTGCAGGCTCTCTATCGCGGCATTGTTGTTGCGCAGGTTGACTGACGAATTTTCAAGGTCGCTGCGGATACCTGTCGTGTCGCTTCGCAGGATATTTATCTCCGCCTGCATTTCAGAGGCAATGTTTTCAACATGGTCTGAAAGCTTGTCCATGCGCTCAAAATTAGGGCGTATATACTGGTTGAAGATATTTTCAAGGTTGTCAAGGCGATCGTTTACCGGAGTCAGGGCGGTATTTACCTCCGCCAGAATTTCCTGTTCCTTGCGGTCAAGAGCCGCTTCAAACTCCGTCATGCGCCTTTCGTGCTCTCTGAACAGTCTGTGTTTAATTTTAGATTTAATTCCCATAGCCTGAAATCTCCTGTTACTTACGCTTTTTTATCAAGCTGCCACTTGTGGGGAATCCTGACAACTCCTACATCTCCGTATGATGCAAGCATTTGTATCTTGCACGCCTCGCGGTAATAGTCAATGGGGATCCCCTCTCCTGTTTCGATAGCAAAATCAATGAGGTACTCGCCTGCAAGGAGCTGAACTCCGTCAAGTGTGAGTTCCACAGTACCGCCCGAGGTGAGGTCAAATTCTTCGAGCTTGTCTATCCTTGTATTCGTACCGTAGCACTGAACTCCGTCACGGTTAAAGATACCTATACCGAAAACAGCGTCATTTACGGGTTTCTTGACGATATAGTCAAGGCGGAAGATAATGCTCTCGCCCGTTCTGAAAGCGTTCTGCGGCGCTCCATCGGCAGTAAATGTCTTAATGCTGCGTATTCTCGCATTGCCGCTTCCCCAGCGATTGCGTTCGGCAGTTTCCTGCTGCTGTTCCTCCGCCGCGGAAGTCTCCTGCGCAGGAGCTTTTTCCTCCGTATCGGCAGCCTCCTGTTCAGCCTTTTCCTCCTCGGCAGCTTTCTTTTCAAGCTCCTTCTGATTGTGCTCCTGCATCTTGCGGCTCATGAAATCGAGATATTCAAGGTCTATCTCCTTCGGCGGGCCTTCAGCGCGGATAAGCCCCTCGTGTATCCAGATAGAACGGTCGCATATCTGCTCTATCTGTCCAAGTGAGTGCGAAACGATAACTATAGTCGTGCCCTGCGCCTTTATCTCGCGCAGCTTGTTGAAGCACTTGGTCTGGAAATTTGCGTCGCCTACCGCGAGTATCTCGTCAATAAGCAGAATATCCGCGTCAACGTTTATCGCGACCGAGAATGCCAGTCGCATATACATACCCGAGGAATAGGTTCGCACAGGGTTGTCGATGAATTCGCCAAGCTCCGAGAAATCAACTATCTCTTCCAAGCGGCTGTCGATCTCCTTTTTTGTAAGACCGAAGATCGCGGCGTTTGTGTAAATGTTCTCCCTGCCGCTCATATCTGGGTGAAATCCCGCGCCGAGTTCAAGCAGGCTCGAAACGCGGCCGTTCATTGTTATTGTGCCGCTGTCGGGATACATTATCCTCGTCAGGAGCTTGAGAGTGGTACTTTTTCCGCAGCCGTTGTGTCCGATAAGACCCACAGCCTCGCCGCGCCTTATCTGAAAGGTTATGTCCCTGAGAACTCTGCGCTCCTCGTAGCGGTTGCGCTTTCTGAAAAGCAGCCTCTCCTTTAGCTGAGCACCCTTGTCAAAGTAGATTTTAAAGCTTTTGGTAACGTGTTCAACGTCTATTACAATATCATTCTTTGCCATTACAATTCCTCCGCAAAACGCTTCTGAAGCTTATTGAAAACAAGTATACCGACTATAAGTATCAGGATTCCGAGACCTGCCGCAGAAAGAAGCGTTGTGAGATCGGGGATCTTTTTCTCGTATAAAACCGCTCTGTAGCATTCAATAACGTGCGTCATGGGGTTAAGGTTGAATATCGGCATGAGGTTCTCGGGGACGATAGACTTGTCGTACATGATAGGCGTCATGTACATCCATGCCATTGTCACAATGCCGAGAATGTGCTCAAGATCTCTGAAATAAACGGTTATCGCGGATGTGAGCATTGCCATTCCGAGTGCGAGAATGTACTCGACAAGCATAATTACGGGCAAAGTCAGCAGCGCAAGGAAGTTTATGCCCGCGCCCGAAACTATTATTACCGCAAAAATTACAATGAAACACAGCAGCATATTGACGAAACTGCTCGTCACATAGGATATCGGTATGACCATTCGCGGAAAGTAGATTTTCTTGATGAGGTCTTTCTGCGCGACGATTGAAGCCGAGCCGACGGTTATTGACGACGAAAAGAAGATCCACGGTATCAGCGCGACAAAAAGATAAAGGTAGTAGCGCTCAATGTTGGTTTTCAGAATGAACGAAAACACGATAGTGTAGACCACGAGCTGGAGCAGCGGGTTGATGAAAGTCCACAAAAATCCGAGAACCGAGCCTTTGTATCTGCCTCTCAGATCCTTCTTTACGAGGCTGAAGATCATCTGCCTGTAAGCATACAATTCTTTAAAAGTATTCATAAATTCTCCTTAATTATGGCGGCAAAAATGGTAAAATACCGCATATATGCATAAATAATCCATTCTATCATTAAATTATACCACACCCCTCATTATGTGTCAATAGTAAGTGCGGTTATTGCCCAATATTTCGTCATTTTTAGCCATTTTTGGGCATAAAAAAACAGCCTTTTTGGGCTGTAATTTTGTAGAACTAAGATCTCAACAGAATAATAAAAAAGTCTCTATCCAAGATAGAGACTTTACTTTGTACCGGCACTGATTTAGTTTCCCGGGCCGTCGCCAGCCAAGTATCATCAACGTGAGTGAGCTTAACTTCCGTGTTCGGAATGGGAACGGGTGTGACCTCACTGCCATAAGCACCGATTAGAAAACTGAAAAGAACAAAGAAAAGTAATAAGCATAAGAGGGAGAACAATGAACCTGAAGTAAAAGGAAAAGCCCTCGACCGATTAGTACCTGCAGGCTGAACACATCACTGTGCTTACACCTTAGGCCTATCAAACTCATAGTCTATGAGAGGTCTTACTCTTACGAAGGGATATCTTATCTTAAGGTCGGCTTCACGCTTAGATGCCTTCAGCGTTTATCCGTTCCGCACATAGCTGCCCAGCTGTGCCACTGGCGTGACAACTGGTGCACCAGAGGT
>OGDF01000610.1_pt1 | contig 56061 bp, 48 predicted proteins | sample 1570141 | NCBI WGS metagenome assembly OGDF01 (sample SAMEA4370581, study PRJEB24528) | human gut metagenome
CATTTCTCACAATGCGGCTTCGTCCTCGCTGTACAGACGTCTCTTCCGTGATATACCAGCCTGTGGCAGAAATCACTGCCTTCTTCCGGCGGGATGATCTTCCAAAGTTCCATCTCTACTTTCTTCGGTTCCTTGATTTCATCTACCAGACCGATCCGGTTACAGAGTCTGATGCAATGCGTATCCGTAACAATCGCCGGTTTGCCGAACACATCCCCCATGATCAGGTTCGCACTCTTTCTTCCGACTCCCGGAAGTTTCAACAATTTATTAAAATCATCCGGGACTTTTCCATCATATTCATCACGGAGCATGCGCATACATGCACTGATATCCCTCGCTTTACTCTTGCCCAGTCCGCATGGTCTTACAATTTCTTCGATCTCTTCCGGTGTGGCTTCTGCCAGTGCATTGACATCCGGGTACTTTGCATATAAGCTTTCTACTACTACATTGACTCTCGCATCCGTGCACTGTGCTGCCAGACGTACACTGACCAGCAGTTTCCACGCATCGTCATAATCCAGCGTACAGTCCGCATCCGGGTATTCTTTTTTCAGGCGGTCGATGACCACCAGTGCCAGTTCTTGTTTATCCATTTTTATTACTCCTATTCATTTCCATCCGAAAGCTTCACCGTAATATAATCATGATGGATTTCTTTCAGAAATTTATCAAATACATCCGCTGTCTTCATCTTGATACTGGAAGTGTTCACACATGGATGACATCCGAATTCTTCCTGTTCCAGAAGTTCCTCATCCACCAGAAGCTGCACTTTATTCTCCGGATCAAATATCAGTCCCATGACAGTAGCTGAGCCCGGCGTTACATTCAGATATGTTTCCATGTCTTCTCCCGATGCAAAGGATAATCTCGTGGTCGGGATCTGCTGTGACAGTTCTTTTGTCTTGAGCGCTTTGTTTCCTGGCATCAAAAGCAGATAATATGACGTTTTCTTCCGGTTACATAAGAACAGATTCTTACAGATCTCCATTCCCAGCGCTTTATCAATCTCTTCACAGGCTTCCATTGTCATGACTGCTTCGTGATCCGCTCTGATGTAGGGGATATGCAGACTGTCCAGTATATCGTAAACTTTTATTTCTTTTTCTTTTCGTCCGGATGTGTCTTCCGGGCGTCCATTGTATAACTCCATTTTATCTCTTATCCTATATCAATTTTCTTGTTCCTTCTTTTCTCACTATTATACAATTATCAATTTAGTACTACAAGTAATTTCCAGTTTATAGATTCGATTGCCACACTGTTTTGAAATGCCTGTACCCTTTATTCTCCTCTATTCCACTTTCAGATATTTCTCCATCCACACTTCTGCAAGCTGCGTCCAGCTCTGTACTTCTTTCAGCGTTTTGCGGATTCCCTCTTTCTGCTTTTCCGTCCATCTTGCCGGCTTTTTACGTCCGATACCGAACTTCACCAGAAGTTCCTCTCCTTTTTCCTTTGGAAATGGAGTCTCGCCGGCCTCGATTGCCTCTGCAAGCATCTGCACCTGTTCCTGTGTATATCTTTTTCCTTCTTCCTGCCCTATATTCTGCTCTAACCACTCTTCGGTTGCCACAGATAGTCCATGGATTCCTTCTGAAAATACATGCTGTGCAAATGGTACACCAGCCTGTGCACAAGCCTGTGCAAAGAGATAACTGTTCTCCACCGGAACTGTCTGATCTGTTACGGTCTGCCACAAGAAACATGGCGGCGTATCTTTTGTTACATGATTTTCCAGTGACATATAATCCAGTTCCTGCTCTGTCGGATTCTTTCCAAACAATGCAACAAATGAATCTCTGTGTGCATATTTTCCAGAACTGATGACCGGATAAGACAGGATTGCCGCATCTGGACGATTGGATATCTTCTGATATGTTTCTTCCGGATCTTTCACATCTTTATTATGTACACAAAGGCTTCCACACAGATGTGCTCCTGCTGAGAATCCGCAGACTGCGATTCTGTCTGGTCTGATATGGAATTCCTCTGCACGTGAACGAATCATGCGGATTGCTCTTGAGATATCGTGTAACGGCTGCATCTTCAGCGCTGCTTCATCTAACTGATTAATCGTATATTCCAGAACGAATACATTGTACCCTGCACCATAGAATTCCATTGCCGGCAGGTGCGCTTCCGATGGGGATACTTCCCGGTATGCGCCGCCCGGTGCGATGATCATTGCCGGATGCTTCTTTTCATCCTCATGAATATAGCTGAACATCACCGGTATAAAACCATGTGCTGCCGGATAATGATACTCTTCTTTTTTCCAGATTTCGATTCTTTCATTTATCATAATTTTTACCTTCTCCTTTATTCCTTAACAATTACTTATTTCTACCGTTCTTTCCCCATTATATTTCTCTACGTCTTCGAAAACAAATAAGGATATTTCCGCATTTGTGCAAATATAATCGTTTCCACCCGTTTTCGTATCTCATCTGAATAGCCTTCTGCGTTTTCAAGCAATTCTGTCACGTCTTTTTTTGTAAAACGGAACTTTAGATTCATTTTATATAAAGATTCGGAAATATCTAATTGTTCATCGAATGCATTACATATTGTTTTGGGCTGAACCTTCTCCATAAGTGTGTAAATATCTCCCGTCAAAGGATAATCCATCGTTGTATCTGCTAAAAGTCCTGCTCCATTATCAAAGATCGGGCAGTATGCATAATCACCTTTTCCATTCATCAAGACGGCTATGTTATGCATATGCCGGTCTTCATTCAGGAAAAATGCATCTATCGTCAGCAGTTTGTTCATATATACTCCAAAATTCTGAAGTCCCGTCATTCGTTCCACCTGTTGCACTAAGAAACGTAATCTTTCCTCATGATCGGGTATTCTATACATGCTTTTATACAGACTTTCTCCGAAAAAATTATGAAACAACCTCTCTAAAGTTATAATCTGCCAGTCTTCATTCAGAAAATTTTTACTCTTTGCCCCATTATAAATTACCGTTCCATATTTTATTTCTTCCAGGTCATAACATACAAATTCTTGTTCAGCCAGCGTAGATTTTTTCAGAAGATGCGATATCATATACTCTGCCAGTCCTTCATATCCTGTATAATCGGCTTTGTACCAGATCCCATCATTCTCCCATTTTAACTGATTTCCTTTTGACGACTGACGCCTATTTGTCCTGATGTTCTGACCAAAAAGTTCTATCATTCATTTACCTCTCTATACGAATCCAAAAATCATCCTCCGCCATCCGTCCTTCTGTCTTCTCTATAATCATAATCGGATCGTAAAATGGCAGTCCCAGATCTTTCAGTATCAGTTTCATCTTATCTCTGCTTTCCGGGAAACATCTGGATTCCAGAAATTCTATATACTGATTATAATCCGGCTCTTCCATAACCCCAAATGCACGGAACATAATCTTATCTGTATAATTTTTTATTTTCACTTTTCGTTCCCGCTCATTCACATCAATCAAAGTACATACATCCTGATCATACATATACCAGATTCTGAGCGGCCACACTTTTTCCGGAACTTTGACTTCCTGTTCATATTCCGGATATTTCTGCAGCATCTTAAGAAATGGAACAATTGGCCCGCGGATAACGTCTTCACTTCTCTCCCAACGCTCTACTGTCGGTTTTGAACAATTGATAAATTCTGCAAATTCTTTTTGTGTCAGATGCAATTCTTTCCGGATTTTCTTGATTTCCTTTGCTGTTGTATATTCTGGTGTTATAAATAGTCTTTCTTTCACAATCTCACCTTCTGGTTTTATGATTCCCGTCTTTTTCTTTATTAAATCACAACCTCTATTATTTGTAAACAAAAAACAATCAAAATAATTGTTTTTTATCTTCTAAAACCATCATTTTAATTGTTTTATTGATTTTAATAACTCATCTACAGAATCTGCCACTAACAACTTCTCTTATATACTTTGATATACTAACAAAGACTTCGCATCCTACATCAGATACGAAGTCTTTCTCTTAATTATTTTCTTTTTTTACTAGAGCCACCCGGGACACTAAAAAAGCCACTTTACCTGTCCCCCTGGCTTACTGCGCTGCCAATTTCAGCATCTTTTCAAGTGGAAGTGCCGCCTTCTGACGCATCTCCTCATCCAGATTCACCTCTGGCTGCATGGTCTCAAGTGCTTCCTTCACACCTTCCAGACGCACCATCTTCATATTCGGACAGAACTGTCTGTGCCCTACAGAATAGAATTTCTTCTCCGGATTTTTCTGATGCAATTCATAGAATACTCCCATCTCTGTACAGATGATAAATGTGTTATTTTCTGATTTTGTAGCATAATCGATAATCTGCGAAGTACTTCCGATAAAATCAGATAATTCCAGAATATCTCCTGTACATTCCGGATGAGTCAGTACGAGTGCTTCCGGATGTGCTTCTTTGGCTTTCTGAAGTTCTTCTTTGTGAATACTCTTATGTACATGGCAGAATCCATCATTGAAAATAAAGTGCTTCTCTGGAAGCTGGCTTGCCACGAAACGACCAAGGTTCTCATCCGGGATAAAGAAGATATCTTTATTCGGAAGGTTCTTTACGATTTTCAGCGCATTGGACGATGTTACACAGACATCAGACTCTGCTTTGATCTCTGCAGTCGAGTTCACATAACAGACTACAGATACATCCGGGTACTCTTTTCTCACTTCTCTGATCTTATCCACGTCTACCATGTGTGCCATCGGACAGTCTGCATGACCGTCTGCCATTACGACTCTCTTCTTTGGATTCAGGATCTTCGCACTTTCTCCCATGAAAGAGACTCCACAGAAAACAATCGTACTCTCCGGAACTTTGGTTGCAATCTCTGCAAGATAATAAGAGTCTCCTACATAGTCTGCAATCTCCTGCACTTCCCCATCTACATAATAATGTGCCAGAATTACAGCATCTTTTTCCTTTTTCAGTTTTTGGATTTCATTTTTGATTTCTTCGTTCATTTCCGACTTTCACCTCTAAATAAAGTATTCGATGGTCTCTTCTTCCGTAAGTCTTGTCTTTTCATTAAATAAAATGACAGCTTCCCGCCCATCGTACGGTCCAAGGGAATACATGTTAAGTGCCGTCTTATTAAAATACTTCCACGGTACGATTCGGTTACAACATGTAGGCTGGTCCAACACTCTGATGATATCTTTCTGTTCATACTCCTGGTCGCAGTAATAAGGATCAAACATCCGCACATTTTTACCATCTATTCCGGTAAAATTCCCTTCTTTAACGTATTCTCACTTACCTATCATGCACCGCTTCAGCCAGTTGTGTCAATGCCTGCTTTAAAATTTCTCGTGGGCATGCAATATTTATACGCTCAAATCCCTCTCCGTCCGGTCCAAACATTGCTCCGCTGTCAAGCCAGAGTTTTGCTTTGTTCTCCACCAGATCTTTTAACTGCTCTTCTTTCATGCCGAGACTCTTAAAATCCAACCATAAAAGATAAGTCCCTTCCGGCTCTGTCAGTTTGATCTCCGGAAGATTCTCTTTTAAAAATGTACGGACATAATCCAGATTTCCCTCCAGATAAATTTTCAATTCTTTTAACCACTCTTCACCGGTCTCATAAGCTGCCTGACATGCAACCAGTCCCATCAGATTCACCTGGCTGTAACCGGCTGCTGTCACTTCCGCCCGGAATCTCGCACGAAGCTCCGGATTCGAGATCCATATATTGGAAATCTGAAGTCCGGCAATGTTAAATGTCTTACTTGGTGCGGTACACGTTGTAGTGATTGCAGCGTATTTTTCATCTAAGGATGCAAATACATGATGTATATTCTCTCCATATGTAAAATCACTGTGGATCTCATCACTGACTACCAGCACGTTATGTTTCAGACAAATGTCTCCTATCTTACGAAGTTCCCACTCCTTCCACACACGTCCGACCGGATTGTGCGGACTGCACATCAGAAATAATTTTACATTTTCTTCGACAATCTTCTGCTCGAATTCTTCGAAATTAATCTCGTAATGTCCGTCTATCTGCTGAAGCGGACTATTGATCAGCCTTCTGTGGTTATCTGTGATCACTTCGCTGAACGGATAGTAAACCGGCTGCTGCAGAAGAACTGCATCACCTTCTTTTGTGTAAGCCTTCACTGCCATCGCAAGTGCGAACACCACGCCCGGTGTCTTGATCAGCCATTCTTTTTCTACTTTCCATCCGAAATGCTTCTCATACCATCCGGCTGCTGCCTGGAAGTAATCATCTTTTCCTTCGCTGTATCCGTAGATTCCGTGTGCGACTGCGTCACTTAAGCTTTTCTGGATTCCCGGTGCTGTCGGGAAATCCATATCTGCCACCCAGAGCGGAAGCATATCATCACTTCTCCCTCTTTCTTTTGCGAAATCATATTTCAGGCATTTTGTTCCATGTCTGTCCACTACTTTATCAAAATCGAACTTCATCTGTGCATCCTCCTACGCAAGTGCCTGCTCAAGATCTGCGATTAGATCATCTGCATTTTCAATTCCAACTGACAATCTTAAGAAATCTTCTGTGATTCCAAGTTTCTCTCTTATTTCTACCGGCAGATCTCCATGTGTCTGAAGCATCGGGTAAGTGATCAGTGACTCTACGCCTCCGAGACTTTCTGCATAAGCGATCAGTTTTACACTTTCCAGAAGCTTTCTTGCCGTTGCTTCACTGTCTACTTTAAAAGAAATCATACTTCCGAATCCGCTTGCCTGTGATGCATTTACTCCATACCCCGGATGCTCTTTCAATCCTACATAATAGACCTGTTTTACTTTTTCATGGCCTTTTAACCAGTTCGCAATCTTCATCGCATTATCCTGCTGTGCTCTTAATCTTACAGACAAAGTCTTAATTCCACGCAAGATCAGATAGCTGTCAAATGGTGCAAGACAGCTTCCGACTGTCTTATATATATAACGGATCTTCTTCGCTGTCTCTTCATCCGCCGAACACAGAAATCCTGCCAGTGTGTCATTATGTCCACCAAGGAATTTTGTCCCACTGTGGATAACCAGATCTGCTCCCAGTTCAATCGGTCTTTGAAATAATGGTGAAAGAAATGTATTGTCAACAATAATCTTCAGATCATGTTTATCTGCGATTTCTTTCATCTTTCTGAGATCTGTGACACGCATGGTCGGGTTACTCGGTGTCTCGATATAAAGTGCTTTTGTATTCTCCCGGATACCTGCTTCTACAAGATCTGCATCCGCAGTATCTACATAAGAGAACTCCAATCCCCTCTTCCCGCCGACAGATTCAAACATTCTGACAGAACCGCCATACAGATCATCTGTACAAAGGATATGATCCCCACGGTCAAATAACTCCAGACAAAGACCTACCGCAGCCATACCGTTTGCGCATGCTACAGTATCTACCGCACCTTCCAGTGCCGACATCGTATGCTCAAGCTCTGTTCTTGTCGGGTTGCTCTCTCTCGTATAGTCATATCCGGTAGACTGTCCAATACCAGGATGGGCAAATGTCGCTGCCTGGTAGATCGGTACTGCTACTGAACCGTAAGAATGTGTCTTTTCATCTGTTCCGTTTCCGTGTATACATCGTGTCTCAAATCCGTAATTCATTATTTACCTCTTTCATTGTAATCATCCAGGAAATTATATTCCATGTCATCTTTGTGGTATCCGATAATCGTTCTTAAGTTGACATTATGCACACTCCGGAAAATATTCTTTTCGATAATATCTCCCTGTTTTCTGAATTCCTTGATCAGCTCCTTCATCTCGTCACGTTTGGAACCTCTTCCGCCGCCACAGGATACACAGTTCTCTGTGAATCTGCATGCGCACTGAATGAAGTTGAGCTGATTGTAATCCCTCCATGCTATAATGTCATCTTCCTTGATCAGATACATTGGTCTGATCAGCTCCATACCCTCGAAATTCTGGCTATGGAGCTTCGGCATCATCGTCTCCACCTTTCCGCCGTAGAACATCCCCATAAGGATCGTCTCAATCACATCGTCAAAATGATGTCCGAGCGCAATCTTATTGCATCCCAGTTCTTTTGCGTGAGAGTATAGATAGCCTCTTCTCATTCTCGCGCAAAGGTAACATGGATTCTTGTCAATATCTGCTACCGTATCAAATATCTGTGTCTCAAATACCGTAAGCGGAATTCCGAGTACTTTGGCGTTATCCTGAATGATCTTCCAGTTATCTTCATTGTATCCCGGATTCATTACCAGAAATACTAATTCAAAATTCGCTTTGCCATGTTTTAACAGTTCCTGAAACAGCTTTGCCATCAGCATGGAATCTTTTCCACCGGAAATACAGACTGCAATCTTATCTCCGTCCTGAATCAGATCGTATTCTCTGATTCCTTTCGTGAACTTTCTCCAGATTCCCTTGCGGAATTTCTTGATGATACTGCGTTCAATCTCTTTCTGCTTCTCTCCGGTAGTATTTTCATCCTGTACGAACTCACTTAGTTTCTTTCTCAAAAAGGAACGATATCCACCTTCAATATTCGCCGCATCATATCCGGCTGCTTCCAGTTCATAAACAGCATCGACACTCCATTCACCGGTATGGCATAATACATACACCGGCTTTTCTTTCGGAAGTTCTTCCATACGTTCTTCTACTTCTGCAAGCGGGATGCTGACCGCTCCCGGTACAGAGCCTCTGGTATATGCATCTGCAGGACGGACGTCCAGCACTGTGATTGTATCCTGATCTAATTGTAATAACTCTTCTATCGTGATTGTCTTCATATCTTTTAACCTCTCTTTGTGAGTTGCTGTTCATGCAGCAACCATTCCTATTAACCAGATAGGTTTTGTTATTTATCTGGTATTATATGACGTTTTTACCTGTCTGTCAAGGAACTGAAATGTGTTTTAAAAACATTTATCTTTCAAATATACGCTAGAAAAGTTTACCACAAAAAAGAATACTGTACCAGTGGTTTCCCGCTAATACAGTATGTTTTGTTGTGTGAACTGATATTATATATAATACATATCCTGTCCATAATCAATGTATTCCTGATACTCTTTCTCCAGATCATGCAAGGTTACTGACTGGAGAATCTCTGTCACGCTGTCATTTACCCTGTCGATCACCAGTTTCTGGATTGCTTTGACACTCCCGGTATATTTTCCTTCTTTCGGAAGTTCCTCATCTTCGATGCGGTAGTCACCTTCCAAAGCTTCTATAATAGAAGAAACGGTAATCTCCTGTGGCGGACGGCTTAAGAAATAGCCGCCCTGGGAGCCTTTTATACTCTTTACGATTCCTGCTTTTCTAAGACTTGCAAATACCTGTTCCAGATACTGTGGAGATATCTTGTTCCGCTCTGCAATGCTGTTGAGCGCCACCTGTTCAGTTTTTGAATTGATGGCCAGGTCGATCAACGCTCTCAGACCATATCTGCTTTTCATTGAAAGTTTCATATATATCTCCACACTCCTTCATTATTTCTTATTCTACGGCTTTGAATGCCTCATCCAGATCCTGGATAATGTCATCAATGTGCTCTGTTCCGATTGACAGACGGATTGTATTAGGCTTGATTCCCTGATCCAGTAATTCTTCTTCTGTGCACTGGCTGTGTGTTGTTGTTGCCGGATGGATAACCAGAGATTTTACATCTGCAACGTTAGCAAGCAGTGAGAAGAGTTCCAGATTATCGATGAAATCTTTTGCTTTCTGTGCGTCACCTTTGATCTCAAATGTGAAGATAGATCCTCCGCCATTTGGGAAATATTTCTTATATAATGCCTGCTGCTCCGGATCATCAGATACAGCCGGATGGTTAACCTTCTCTACCAGTGGATGGTTGTTCAGGTAATCTACTACTTTCAGTGCATTCTCAACATGACGCTCTACACGTAATGATAATGTCTCGAGTCCCTGTAAGAAGATAAATGAATGGATCGGAGAAATGGTTGCTCCTGTATCTCTTAAAAGGATCGCACGGATCTTTGTAACAAATGCTGCAGGTCCTACTGCTTTTGTAAAGCTGATTCCATGGTAGCTCGGGTTTGGCTCTGTAAGAGAAGCGAATTTTCCTGATGCTTCCCAGTCGAATTTACCACTGTCAACGATGACACCGCCGATTGTTGTTCCGTGTCCACCGATGAATTTTGTTGCTGAGTGGATGACAATGTCTGCACCGTACTCGATCGGTCTTACAAGGTAAGGTGTTGCAAATGTATTATCTACAACGAGCGGAATCTTATGCGCATGTGCGATATTTGCAATCTTCTCAATATCTACAACGTCTGAGTTTGGATTTCCAAGTGTCTCGATATAGAGTGCTTTCGTGTTGTCCTGGATTGCTGCTTCTACTGCATCATAATCGAAGATGTCAACGAATGTGGTTGTAATTCCATACTGTGGAAGTGTGTGCTCTAACAGGTTAAATGATCCACCGTAAATATTTTTAGCTGCTACGATATGATCTCCGTTCTGTGCGAGATTCTCGATCGTGTATGTTACTGCTGCTGCTCCGGATGCTACTGCCAGTGCTGCAACTCCGCCCTCCAGTGCTGCAATACGTTTTTCGAAAATGTCTTCTGTAGGGTTTGTAAGACGTCCGTAAATGTTACCTGCATCTGCCAGTCCGAAACGTGCTGCTGCATGATCACTGTTGCGGAATACATAAGAAGATGTCTGGTAGATCGGCACTGCTCTTGCATCTGTAACCGGATCCGGACTTTCCTGTCCTACGTGTAACTGTAATGTTTCAAATTTTAACTCTCTATTCTCTCTTGTGATTTTTTCGCTCATTGGGTTGATCTCCTTTTTCTTCATAATTTTATCGTTATTTGTTGATACTGTCCGTTCTGTCTTGGATTCTATATCTTTTTATTCTGTAAATAATGGTGTTGAATAATATCTGTCACCTGAATCCGGAAGTAATGCTACGATCGTCTTACCCTTGTTCTCCGGACGTTTTGCAAGTGCGATAGCTCCTGCAAGTGCAGCTCCTGATGAAATACCTACCAGAACTCCTTCTTTCTTAGCAAGAAGTTTTGCTGTCTCAAATGCTTCGTCTGCTTCTGCTTTGTAGATTTCGTCATAGATCTTGGTATCTAATGTATCCGGAACGAATCCGGCTCCGATTCCCTGAATCTTATGCGGGCCTGCTTTTCCTTCTGAAAGTACCGGTGAAGAAGCCGGCTCCAATGCTACGATCTGAACTTCCGGTTTCTGCTCTTTTAAGTAAGCACCGATTCCGGAAAGTGTTCCGCCTGTTCCGACACCTGCGATCACGATATCAACTGCTCCGTCTGTATCGTTCCAGATCTCAGGACCTGTTGTCTTCTTATGTGCTGCCGGGTTAGCAGGATTTACAAACTGTCCAGGAACGAAGCTGTTCGGAATCTCTTTTGCAAGCTCATCTGCCTTTGCGATGGCTCCCTTCATTCCTTTTGCTCCTTCGGTAAGTACGATCTCTGCACCGTAAGCTTTCAGGATGTTTCTTCTTTCCACACTCATCGTCTCCGGCATCGTAAGAATGATCCTGTATCCTTTTGCTGCTGCAATAGATGCAAGACCGATTCCTGTATTACCGGATGTTGGTTCAATGATCACAGAACCTTCTTTTAAGATTCCTTTTTCTTCCGCATCTTCGATCATTGCTTTTGCAATTCTGTCTTTGACGCTTCCTGCCGGGTTGAGGTACTCAAGCTTTACAAGAAGTGTTGCTTCCAGACCAAGTTCTTTTTCTATGTTTACTACTTCCACCAGTGGTGTATTTCCGATCAGTCCTAATGTTCCTTTATAAATCTTTGACATTTTGCTTCCTACCTTTCCTACTTTTTTGGTATGTTTTCTTGATGAATTTAATATACTACTTTAATTCCTATTTGTCAACTATGTTTAGTATGTTTTTGTGACTTTTATTTTTCATGCGCGCAAGCGCAACAACATCGCATTCGTCCCCACATTCGCTTTTCTTTTGTCATTATCCTGCACGCTCCCTTCCGTTCTTAACTAAAATAAAACCAATCCTTATATTTCCTATTATTTTGATAGGTTTTATGGATTGGCTTTATTATATTACCACTATGTCATATTTGTCAAGTATGTTTTACAGTTTTATCTGTATATCAAATCAATAACATTTAATATTCCATAACTCTCCGCAATCATCTTCAGTCCTTTTTTAATTTTTTCGTGACTATAATTCTTCGACAATAATGCATCTTCCGTCAGTTCATTTAGATATCCATAGAATACAAGTGCTTTTTCTAAAGCTCCTTCTTTATCCGCATCTACTAGCGTTAATATCTCCTCTTCCATCTTCTTAATGTTATCTATACCACTTTGTCCGTTTGCAGCTTCTAACATTTTTTTGTTTTCGCTTTTAATTGTTCCCTCTGAGATATCTACAGGTACACCTATATCCTTGTTTAATAATAACTTCACCATTGTTCTTATAACTTCATTATTCATTCTTATTATATAATCCTGCTCATACATATATTTCACTCCTCCGATTATTAAATCATTCCAAAACTGGATGTTCCGAAATTTTAATACTAGTGTATCTCCAAAAAATACTTTCTCTAAAATATTATACATCCCGGTATCTTCCCGTGTACACTTTTATATCACAAAAAGCTGTCTGGTTAGCATACCTTCATAACCTGACAGCTTTTTTATTTTTCTAATCTCTTATATTTTATTTTTCTGAAAGCTTCTCTCTTCCATGTGGAAGCAGCCACGCTTCTTCATCCGGTCCTTTTGCAATGATCTGATGAATATTTCCAGGATTGCAGTCAATGTGATAATGTTTTTTGATTGCCGCAAAATCTGTCGTATCCCCGAATCCCGGTGTCTGATACAAGTCTCTTGCATAAGCCCACAGATTATCATAATCTCTCAGACGCTTCTTATTCACACGAAAGATATTATGATAAGCCACATCGAATCTTGCCAGTGTTACATATAACCGGACATCCGATTCTGTAATCTTATCTCCGAACAGATATCTTCTGTCGGTCAGTCTTTCCTCCAACCAGTCCAGACGGTTGAATACCATATGATAAGCTTCCTCATATGCCTCCTGGTTTCTCGCAAATCCTGCTTTGTACACTCCGTTATTTACTTCTCTGAAAATGATATCATTCAGGGCATCGATCTCTTCCCGGAACTCTTCCGGATAAAGATCCGGAGCTCCCGGTTTGTGATATTTCTTCCATGCAGTCTCAAAATACAGTGTCAGATGAAAGTAATCATTATTTACAACTTTCTTCGTCTTCAGATCAACCAGTGCCGGTACGGTAAATCTTCCCTGATAATCCGGGTCTGCGTTTAAATACACTTCGCTGATGTAGTGGATTCCAAGTACCGGATCTACGTCACCTTCATCCAGGGTAAATGCCCAGTCGCTTCTTGATACATTCGGACGCTTTGGGTCTGCTTTTCCGACACTGATCACATCCTCCAGTCCCAGTAATTTTCTCACGATAATACTTCTGTGCGCCCACGGGCATACCGGTGCCCAGAGAAGTCTGTATCTACCGGCTTCTACCGGGAGTTGTCCTTCTTCTTCTCCGAATGGTGTATCAAACCGGTTCTTCTGCCGTACGAATTTTCCACTTTTATCTACTTCTTTTCCAGTCCATTTATCTGATGATATTCTCATTCTTTTGTTCTCCTCTCGTATTCATTGTCTCCGAATCTATATCCGTCCGGCAGTCTACATTTTCTTTATCTGTTTTTATCCAAATGCTCATGTTCTAAATCTCCTGCTTATACACTAAGAACCTGCCCGCAGCAGGTTCTGTAACTAGATAGAATATTCCGGTTCCACCATACGGTTGATCTTCGCAAAGAACTCCCTCACACGATCACTCTTTGGATGATTGAACACTTCCTTCGGAGGTCCGTCCTCGATGATCTTACCGTTCTCAAGGAAGATAACTCTTGTTGCAACATTCTTTACAAAGTTCATCTCATGAGATACTAAAAGCATTGTATATCCTTCATTCGCTGCTTTCTTAATTGTATCCAGTACTTCTCCTACAAGCTCCGGATCCAGTGCGGATGTCGGCTCATCTAAAAGTAACAATTCCGGTTCCATCGCAAGTGCTCTTGCGATCGCAACTCGCTGCTGCTGTCCTCCGGATAAATGTACCGGATAATGATTCGCCCATTCCAGAAGTCCTACGTTCTTAAGCTGTTCTCTTGCGATCTCTTCTGCTTTTTTCTTGTCCATTTTCTTTACGATGATCAGGCCTTCCATTACATTTTCCAATGCTGTCTTTTTGGAAAAGAGATTGAATCCCTGGAATACCATGCTGGTCTTTTTTCTAAGCTCTACCAGTGACTTTTTATCACTGCGTGCCAGATCTACGCTCAGGTCTCCGATGCTGATGCTTCCGCTTTCCGGCTTCTCTAACCTGTTCAGGCAGCGTAAGAATGTTGACTTTCCGGTTCCGGATGGTCCGATGATCGCTACAACATCACCTTTGTTGATGTTCAGGTCGATGCCGTTTAAGACCACGTTATTATTGAATTTTTTGGAAATATTTTTCACTTCAATCATTGGTTCAATGCCCCCTCATCTGTCTGTATTGCCGGTGCATTCTCCGGTATGCGGATCTTCTTCTCAATCAGTTTGATTCCCTGCTCTACGATGATCGTAATGATCCAGTAAATGATCGCCAGAGATACATAGACTTCAAAGTAACGGTATGTACGTCCTGCGATGATCTTTCCTGCTGCCGTCATCTCTACAACCGCACAGACGAATGCAAGCGATGTTCCCTTGATCAGTCCGATAAAGGAGTTACCAAGTGAAGGTAATGCAACTACGATTGCTTCCGGAAGAATCACTCTTCGTAATGCCTGGAAATATGTCATGCCAAGTGCATTGGCTGCCTCGATCTGTCCCTTCGGTACAGATTCCAGTGAAGCTCTGATCACTTCTGCATTGTATGCCGATTCATTGACTGCCAGTGCGATAAATGCATAGATGATCGGTGCCACGCCGTTGGCATTATAATTCGTTCCATATTTCAAATTGATGGCTTTTAAGATCATCGGGATTCCAAAGTATGTTACATACAACTGTACCAGTACCGGAGTTCCACGGATCACTGAAATATACAGATTGGCAATCTGTTTTAACACCGGGATCTTCTTCATCTTGATCAGTGCCAGGATCAGACCTAAGATCAGACTGACGATCATGGCTACCACTGCCAGTTCCAGTGTCACCGGCAGATAGGTTAACAGATCCGGTATCTGTGTAAATACCATCTTGATATCAAATAAATTACTCATGCTGATTCTTCCTTTCTGGATTCCAGATTGATGTTAGTTTGGTGTTTTTTCAAACTGATCATCTTCCGGAGCTGTATCCTGTCCGAAATATTTCTTGCTTAATTTGCTAAGTGTTCCATCCTTTTTCAGTTCTTTTAACTGCTCATCTACTTTGTCTCTGAGTTCTTCCTGATCTTTCGGGAAAATGTAATAAGCATAGCTATTATCTGCGATTGCTTTTGCATCTTCATCAGAGATCTGATTAGCAACTACATCATAATTGTATTCTTTCTGATATGCGTTGTACATTGCCACATCAATGATTGAAAGATCTGTTGTTCCATCTTCGATATGCTGTAATGTGATTGCTGTATCTGCATCGGTATAAGTAATGTCGATTTTCTTATCCGGATTCTTTTCATTCCAGCTCTCGATTGCTGTTGTAACACTGACACCGGACTGTCCTTCAAAGGATTTTCCTGCTGCATCTGCAAATGTTTTTACTTCCGGTGCACCTTTTTTGGTAATGAATACATATCCGATTTTGTCATATGGATAAGAGTACAGATAAGATTTCGCCCTTTCTTCATTGTATGAGAAGTTATTGACTCCGATCTGATAAGTTCCGCTTGTAACTCCGGAGAATACAGAAGGGATATCTGTTACTTCAATCTGAAGATCATATCCGTCTAAACGGTCAAAGACTTCTTTTAATACTTCGACATCATATCCTGTTGTCTCATTGTCATCCCCTACATAGGTATAAGGCTTTACATTCGCTCCGGTTCCTGCTTTTACTGTTACCGTCTTCGTTCCGCCGGAACTTTTGCTGTCACTTTTGGAAGATCCGGATCCTCCGGCACATCCGGTTGCCAGTACTCCAAGTGCTACAGTGATTGCTGCTATGCTTACCAGTTTATTTCTTTTCATAATACATTCTCCCTCTTTATACTTTATTCGTTTCTCTGCTTTTCATCTCTATTTTTCTGTCCCCTGCAGGTTACAGCTGTTTTTCCGTCATGATACACTGGAATGCTCCGGTTCCTGTAATCTGCTTTGGATCTGCCACATAACCAAGTTTTTCATAGAATCCAACTGCTTCGGTTCTGGAGTTGATAAAGATCTTTTTCACACCGCGTTCTGCAAACCAATCTTCTGCCGCCGTGATCGCCGCTGCTCCATAATGCTGTCCACGGTATTCCTTAAGTGTTGCGACTCTTTCAATCTTTCCAGTATTCTCATCCAGCTGATGCAGTCTGCAGGTCGATACCGGATGGATTCCATCCAGCACCAGTATGTATTCATCGCCTGCCTTATCTTCACCGAACTCCATCTCCAGTGACACACCAAATCCATTGCACATGGCCTCAGTCCTCACATAATGGACTCCTGCGATCTCCCATTCTTTATCTGTTACACGGATTGCTTCCATCGGTTCTTCCTCCTGTTTTTTGTATCTGTTTTCTGCCTATTTTTCTGCTTTCCACTTATGAGCCGGATCCTTACTTAGTGCTTCTCTTCCGGTTGGCTGGCTCCAGATGGTATCCCAGTCCGTCCCCTGTACAACGATGTCGTAATATACATTCTCCCAGTAATCCTCCGGTGCATGTGTAAGATCTTCTGATGCTGCAAAATCCTTGAAATATGTATTGTGCCTGAATGCCGGGATCTGATACAGATCTCTTGCATATGGCCACAGGTTCTTGTAATCTACCAGTCTGTGTACACAAGGTCCGATATTTCTGGAATAGCTGTAGTCAAATCTTGCAAGTGTTGTATACAGACGGATGTCACTGTCTGTAATGTAATCTCCGAATAAGAATCTCTGATTCTCCAGCCGTTTGTCCATTGCCTCAAGTCCTGCGAAGAATGTCTCATAACCATCTTTGAATGCCTGTAAACTTTCTGCGAACTGTGCACGGTATACAGCATTATTGACATTTTCAAATAACCATACATTCAGCTTATCGATTTCTTCTCTCAATTCTTCCGGATATAGATCCGGCGCTCCTTTTTTATGTAACGGCTTAAATGCTGTCTCGAAATGATTCGTCAGATGGTGGTAATCGTTATTTACTACTTTTTTCTCTTTGTAATCTACCAATGCCGGTACGGTAGTTCTTCCTTCATAATCATCATCTGCGTTGTAATATAATTCACTTAAGAACTGTGCTCCCGTCTCCTTGTTAATATGATTCGGTGAGTTTACGAATTCCCATCCAAGTGGTTTTTCATAATCGCCCCAGTCTACGATTTCAACTTTGATTGCCTTATCAAGTCCGAGTAACTCTCTTGCGATCGATGCTCTGTTGGACCAGTTGCATCCTTTTCCCCAGAATAAGATATATCTGTCTGCTTCTACCAGGTTTTCTCCTTCTCCGAATCCTTTTGTGAAATGATTCGGCTGTCTGTGAAAGTTTCCATATTCATCTATTTCCTGACCAGACTCTGTAGGTCTGACTCTGATCTGTCTTCCGTTTACTTCATAATATTCATGTTCTGCCATCTTACGATTCCTGCCTTTCTGTATCGCTTTTCCATATCGCTGTTGTATATTTTCTTAATCCTGTTTTTCCGTTTTGAATTTATTACCCGGATCACTGCTGAGTCTGGCTCTGTTGTGCGGTGCTCCCCAGTATGCATCAAAGTCAATCTCATCCAAGAATCTTGCATTGAATGACTCGAATGTCCTTCCCTGTTTCTTGTTATCCGGATTTGCAAAATCTTTAAAATATGTATTATTTTTAAATGCAGGAATCTGATACAGGTCTCTTGCATATCCCCACAGATTCTTGTACGTGAACAGTGGATGTTTGGTATGTCCGAGCTGATGTGTATAACGGATATCCAGTCTTGCAAGTGTTACATAAAGTCTCACATCACTGTCTGTTACATAATCTCCGAATAAGAATCTCTGGTTCTCCAGTCTTTCTTCCAGCAGATCCATTGCTGCATAGAAGGAATTGTATGCATCCCAGTAAGCTTCTTTCGATCTACAGAAGGTTGTCTTGTATACTCCGTTGTTGATGTTATCGAACAGCCAGTCGTTCAGTTCATCGATCTCATCTCTTAGCTCCTCCGGATACAGATCCGGCGCATTCTTTTTATGGAATGGTTTGAAATCTACTTCAAAATAATTAGTCAGTTTATGATAATCGTTATTTACTACTTTTCCTGTCTTTACATCGATCAGTGCAGGTACGGTAGTTCTTCCTGTATAATCATCGTCTGCTTTGTAATATGCTTCACTTAAGAACTGAATATCCAAAACCGGATCTACGTTATCTTTGTCATATACGAATTCCCATCCAAGGTTCTTTTCATGATCTGCATGATCTACCATATTCACGCTGATCGCTTCATCTAATCCAAGAAGTTCTCTTACAATAGAAGCTCTGTTAGACCAGTGGCAAAGCTTTGCCCACACCAGTCTGTATCTGCCTGCTTCTACCGGATTCTTTCCTTCTCCGAATCCTTCAGTAAAATGGTTTGGCTGGCGGACAAAATATCCGTTCTCATCTACTTCTGAAACCGTCTCTACCGGACGAACTCTTATCTTTCTTCCATTTACTACTTCATAATCAAATTCTGCCATGTCATTGTCTCCTTTTTTATCGATACTGTATATTCTAAGCAAATTTCTCTGCTCTGTTGTTCGGTTCATTCCAGTAACTTTCATCCGGTCCAAGTCCTACGATCTGGTATGGATTTTCTTCTTTGGTTCCGAGAAGTTCTTCTTGTTTGGTCTTTTCGAAATCTACAAATTCTTTATACTCCGGAATGCTGTATAATTCTTTTGCGTAATTCCAAAGGTTGTCATAATCCCTCAATGCCTTTCTGTTCAGTCTCTGTTTGAAATAATAGACTGCATCGAACCGGATCAAGATGTCATATAATCGCTTGTCTTCCTCTGTAATCTCATTTCCTTCCAGATATCTGTTGTCATTCAACAACTTTTCCAGATTATCGAGGATCTGAAATACATGATCATATGCTTTTTCATACGCTTCCTGCTTAACTGCTTCGCCGGCCGCTTTTATTTCTTTTTGTAATTCATCAATCAGTTTTACTGCCATTTTCGAACTCCTTTCATCGTGTCCACTTATCAGCTTTGACTTTTTTACGGATACTATGGTATAACAAAAGCGGATACATCCTGATATCGTGTACCCGCTTCTTCTTATCTCTATCTTATCTCAGGTAACATGATATGCATAACTAATAAGCTGTATCCATCATCGACATCATACAGCAACAACACATCATGTTCTTTTTGCTTGTTTCTACATATCTTCTTACCATCGCTTTGTTCTCCTTTTTATGTTTTAGTTTTCCTATCTGTTTGATATGTTTTGTATTATATTCATATATTTCCTATTTGTCAACTATGTTTTGTAGATTTTAATTGTTTTTATTTTTATGCAATTTTAACGTGGTAAATTATTTTCTCTTTTTTCGTGCTTCTACAAATACGTAAAATGGGATATAAAAAAGGCGGAAGAGCTTTCCTGTCTCCTTCGCCTTTTCAATATGAACCGGTATTATCTGTCTTCTGTGATCTTACCGTCTTCTATATAAAGAGTTCTTTCCGAATATTCTGCCACGCTGATATCGTGCGTAACCATGATGACCGTCTTGTGCATTTTAGAATGGATCATGCTGAATACATCCATTACGATCTCTGTTGACCGGGAATCGAGGTTTCCGGTCGGCTCGTCTGCAAAGATTACATCCGGCTGATTTACCAGTGCCCTGCAGATAGCCGTTCTCTGTTTCTCCCCTCCGGACAATTCATATGGATATTTACCCAGAAGATTTTGAATCTGAAAAGAAACCGCCAGTTTTTCCGCTTCTTCTTTACATATTTTGTCATCTTTATGATCCAGGATCATCGGAAGCATGATATTTTCAAACACAGACAATGAATCCAGCAGATAATAATCCTGGTATACGAATCCCATCTCCTGGCGCCTGATCCTCGCAAGACGGTCTCCCCTTAGTTCTTCGCTGTCAACTCCTTTGAAATACAATTTTCCTGATGTCGGACGGTCAATCAGTCCAAGTAACTTTAACAGCGTCGTCTTACCGGATCCGGATTTTCCCATGATAGAGATAAATTCCTGTTCTCTGATTTCCAGATTGATGTCTTTTAGTACTTCAATTTCTATCTCTCGCCGATCCGAAATCACATATTTCCGGGACATATTTTCCGTTCTTAATAATACATTATCTTTCATCTCTCATCCCTGCCTTTCTGGAAAATACCTGATATACTGCCACAACATACAGCATTCTTAAGAGAAGTACACCAGCTGTTAACACCCCTTCCATTCGTATACACGTTTCTGCTATGGTCTCTGGAAACATCCTTGCTCTCAAAACAGCTCTAAGGAATAATCCCATTGCGACAAGCAGAATACACGTCGGGAAAACATAATAGAAACAAATCTCTTTCCGATAAACCTTTCTTCTTTCTTTTCCACTCATTCCCAGATTTTTAAGAAATCTTTCTCGTAAAATAATTTCCTTTAATTCCATCTGACACATCGTATAGAAAATGATCATATCTACGATCATGACCGTAATCATCAGATAACTGTTGATCAGAATTTTTACTGCCCTTTCTGATGTAATATCTTCTTTTGCACTCTTCGAATCATAATGAAATTTTACGGTAGAATCATAGTTTCCTATATATTTGTGTGCTTCTTCTTTCTTTTCCAACAACTGATCTATCCGTTCCTGTATCTTATTTCTATCATTTATTCCTGATTTTACAGATATCAATACCAGTTTTGTCGGCCCCTGGATCATCGTTGCTTCTCCGTAATAACTCTTTGCATCTTCGGCTGAAATTCCACAGATCGCATCTGTTTTCTCCCATTCCTTTTCTGCCTTTTCAAAGTATTTATCCGAAAATACAACGATGTTCTCACTTTTTTCTGTACTATAGCATCCGGTCAGACTTCCTATTTCTTCTCCGGTTACCACTCTTTCTATATAAGTATTTTTCCTGTTTCCCCAGTCATACCCTGCGGCTGGTACACCTATGTGAAGATTTGGCCGGGATTTTCCATAAAACCAGTCCATCGGCTGTGCTTTTACGGAACGATCCTGCTGGTGTACCAGGTAAACCTTTTTTCCTTCTGCGTCCAGATCCATCTTTTTGGCTTTATAATCTTTATGGACTGCTTTTTTTAACCTGTGATATGTCGTCTCTGAAATTCCAATCTCCTGTCCCTGAATCCGTTGTTCCGCTCCCCTTTCGTCACGTTCTGTTTTATCTGCCGTTGCAACACGCACCATCGGATATTCCTCAATATTGATATATGACCTATATGTTTCTTTCAAATTTTTAAAAAGCTTTTCATCCTTATCATCTGCAATACACATAAAGTCATATGGATATAACGATGCTGCCGGCTCTGCCGTAGCCGTACTAATTACCTGAAATCCAAAGTAAAAACAAACCAGAAAATTCAGTATAAAAAACAAGACTCCATATCTTACAACTGTTTTTGACCGGTAATACAATTTATTGCGCTGCAACAAATGACGGTAATAGTTTCTTTCCTGCTTGTTCCGTATATAACTTAATATCAATGCCATACCACTTCGCAATATCAGATATGTTCCGGCAAAGAACAGACCAAGCAAATATACACTTTCATGATTATAAATTTTCCCATATTGTACTATGGCATAACTACAGCAACAGATTCCTATTACCAATTTTCCACCCGTAAACCTTCCGGTCAGCTTTTCTTTTCTTACACTTTCCTGTGTACTGGTTATGATTCTAAAATCTGCTTCCAGTTCTTTCATAAGTAAAAAACTCAGTCCGTAAATTCCAAGAGCGAACAGGCAGATTACCGGAAACGTAAGCTTTGAATAACTGCCGGTCTTTCCTTCTATACCGACCGTATCCGCAATAAATTTCCGGAATATCAAAAACAGTCCTTTTCCCACAAAGAAACCAATGAACGTTGCAGCCACATAGCAAATGCCTGCTTCTGTCCAAATCATCTTCCTGGTATCTGACATTGATATTCCCATTCTTTTTAATAACATATACTGTGGAATACGTTTTCCAAGATAAGAAACCATTACCGTAATGATCAGAACGATAGCACAAAATAATAACAACATTCCCGCATAGACAAATTGACGGCTGATTCCGTCCTCCTGTAGAAACAATACCTCACTGGAATGCTTCGCCGAAAGGATCTGATAGCACATACTTCCGGAATGTGCAATTGCAACGATCAGTGTCTCACAGATAATTAACAAAATTATTTCTTTTCTGTTATACAGCATGTTTTTCCAGATGATTGTCTGAAATAAATTATTTTGTTTCTTTTCCGTCCGTAGTTTTTTTATCCTCTGCATATTCCAATCCCCCTTGTTATTTTCTTAATGGGATTGTAAGCCTTCAAGTTACTTGAAGGTCAATAGGATATGCCAAAATGTCTCTCCGTCTTCTCCAATATCTCCAACGCTGTCTTCGTCTTTCCAAGACCTCCGAATGTACAGCGAAGTTCCAATGGCAGAGACTTCCCGATTTCATATATCGCCTGTATCGTCTCATCCAGCGGAATCACTTTGTCATAGCCCGCCAGGATCATATTGGCACTGGAGATTGCGTTGCTTCCGCCCATGATATTTTTTCCAAGACACGGAACCTCGACCCTGTTTCCGACCGGATCACAGGCAAGTCCCGTAATATTCTGAAGTGCGACCGATGCCGCATCCATGCATTGTGTCACATTTCCACCCATCATCTGGACCAGTCCTGCGGCCGCCATGCCGGAACCGGCACCACATTCTACCTGACAGCCGCCCACTTCTGCAGAAAATGTCGCTTCTTCCGCAAAGAAGATACCAACCAGACCTGCTACAAGCAGTCCTTTTACCATATCTTCTCTTGAAAGATTCATAGCTCTTCCAAGTCCGATGATCGTTCCCGGAAGACATCCGCACGACCCGCAGGTCGGAGCTGCTACAATTAGACCCATGGAACTTTTAGTCTCCATAACAGCTGTGATCGATTTGATCACCGTGTTCAGCGGTTCACATGGAATCAGCTTTCTACTCTGTTCTGCCTCCTGGATCTTCTGTGACTGTGCTCCGAGAATCCGGTCCTTGTATTCCGTTCCCGCAAGTCCTTTATCCACAGCAGCTTCCATAATTTTTAAAATCTCTTCCATCTGTGCAAATACTTCTTCCACAGACTTGCCGCCACGGCAGCTCTCATAATAAGCCGCATATTTCCACGGCTCCATAATATTTTCTTTTGCATAATTCAAAAGCTGTTCTGCCGAAGAATATGGCACTTCACAATGACCGCTTGAATGTGTCGGAAGTACCGGTTCCAGACAGATCACATCCAGAATTCCATCTGTCTCTTCTATCTGTTTTATGATTGCTTCACTGACAGGTTCTGCATATTTTAAATTCAAAAGTTCCCGGTTCGCCATCTGATCTTCGCCGGTTTTCTTACTTTGCAGTGAAAATTCACTTTTTCCAGTCAGTCTGGTGATTTTGCTTTCATACGTTTCGACCGGACATCTTTCCGTATCCAGCATCACCAGAAGTTCAAAGAAATCTCCACAGATATTGACTTCGAATTCTTCCAGTTTCTGCATCTCGACCATACCGCCGCCGACAGCAATCCCTTCCCAGTGCCGGACACACCCCGTATCATCTGTCACTTCTATCCGATAATTTCCCGGATGGACTGCTCCGTAATCGAAAATTCTGTATTCAATCTCAATTCCGGCTTCTTTTGCCAGTCTTTCATACTGATCTACATGTGGATCTGAAAGCGGAAGATTCATAAGTCCACAGGCAAATCCCATATCCGTTCCGTGACCGGTATGGGATGCTGCCAGAGAACCTTTGACATCAAAGTCGACAACTGCCCTGGTGATCTTTCCTCTCATGGATTGTCTCACCAGATCTGCAATCCTTGCTGCACCTGCAACATGAGAGCTTGAAGGCCCGCGCATAACCGGACCGATAACATCATTAAATATACTGCTTGGTAACTTCTGCATAATGATTCTTACTTCATTCCTTTCCGCCTCAATTATTTTCTGTTACTTTTATATTTTGACGGAATATTTTCAGAAGTCAAGATTTGCCGTTTAGATTTCTATAATATAAATATAAATGAAGTTTCTATGCTACCTGTGTCTTGCTTCCATTTATTATTTCTACAAAATATGCATGCACACTTGTATCATCATTCAGTTCCGGATGAAATGCGGTTGCTAACTGATTGCCCTGTCTGGCAGCCACAACCTTTCCATCTACTACAGCCAGTATCTCTGCTGTTCCATAAACACCGGCAATATACGGTGCACGGATGAATGTCATTGGAATCTTTCCAATTTCTTTCATCTCATCTTCTGTATAAAAGCTTCCAAGCTGTCTTCCATATGCATTCCGCTTTGCCAAAATGTTCATTGTGCCGAAACATGGAACACCATCTTCCACCTGATCTGCCAGAAGGATCAGACCGGCACAAGTTCCAAACACCGGAAGTCCGTCTTCAATCTTCTCTTTTAATATATCGTAAATATCCAGCTCGATCAGAAGCTTTCTCATAACGGTACTTTCTCCGCCCGGAAGGATCAGTCCGTCAAAAGAACGATCCAGATCTTCTTTTTTACGGATTTCGAAATGTTCCACGCCCAGGCGGTCCAGCATCTGTCCATGCTCTAAGAATGCTCCCTGCATTGCCAAGATTGCAATCGTCATCTTATTTTCCTCTTTCTGCCATTAATAATTCAATTTCCTGTTCGTTGATTCCCACCATTGCTTCGCCAAGATCTGTTGAAAGTTCAGCGATCCGTTTGGCATCTGTGTAGTTCGTAACTGCTTTCACAATAGAAGCCGCACGCTTTGCAGGATTACCAGATTTGAAGATTCCGGACCCTACGAATACACCTTCTGCTCCAAGCTGCATCATCAGTGCCGCATCTGCCGGTGTCGCAACTCCGCCTGCTGCAAAGTTTACGACCGGAAGCTTTCCATTTTCATGAACATATTCCACAAGATCAACCGGAACCTGTAACTGTTTTGCTGCTTCGAATAATTCGTCTGCTCTTAAGTTCTGGATGCGACGGATCTCCGCATTCATGGCTCTCATATGACGTACTGCCTGTACAACATCTCCGGTTCCCGGCTCGCCTTTTGTACGGATCATGGATGCACCCTCTGCGATACGGCGGAGTGCCTCGCCGAGATCTCTTGCACCACATACAAATGGTACTTTGAACTCTTTTTTATTAATGTGGTAAATGTCATCTGCCGGTGAAAGCACTTCGCTTTCATCGATATAATCGATCTCGATTGCTTCCAGGATCTGCGCTTCTACAAAATGTCCGATTCTGCATTTTGCCATAACCGGAATGGATACCGCTTCCTGAATGCCGCGGATCATCTTCGGATCGCTCATGCGGGATACGCCGCCTGCTGCACGGATATCTGCCGGGATTCTTTCCAGTGCCATGACTGCACATGCACCTGCTTCTTCTGCGATCTTTGCCTGCTCCGGAGTTGTTACATCCATGATAACTCCACCTTTTAACATCTGTGCCAGCTGCTTATTTAATTCATATCTGTTCTCTTTCATAGTTCCTGTACCTTTCCTATATGTTTTGTCTGTAATTTCTATGAGTCTTATCATACTCTTATCTGGTATTTTTTAAACAGCCAGTTTTTATGTTTTTGTACATACCAGTTTTGTTATACTAATTTGAAATTATTTCGATGCACAGAATCTGTTACTTGAGGCTTCACTTACAAATCTTCGCCAAAAAAACAGCAGGTTTCCACCTGCTGCACACAAAATTTCCCATTTTCTGTTATTTTCTCTCCACCTCTTTACAGATCCAGCTTCTCACACTTCTCTTCATGATTTTTTACCAGATCTGCAAGTGTCACACTATCCACATACTGGTCGATTACTTTCTTAAGTCCTTCCCAAAACTCAAGTGTGGAACACTGGTCCTGTCTGTCGCAGCGATTCGGCACGTCATCCAGACACGCAATCGGCGCAAGGCTTCCTTCCGTTGTACGGATAATATCTCCGGCTGTATATTCTTCCGGCTCTTTCGCCAGCATATAACCACCGTTATTGCCACGATAACTTCTTACATATCCGGCCTTTGTCAGCATCGGCATAATCTGTTCCATATATTTTAATGTAATTCCCTGTCTTGCCGATATGTCTTTCAGACGAATATATTCCCCATTTGCATTCTCTGCCAGATCAATCATAATTCTCAGTGCATATCTGCCCTTTGTTGATATCTTCATAGTACTTCACCTTTCATCCAGGTCTCTTCTCCCGGTTCATCTCCTACTTAATTACTATGATATCACATTTTTTGACAAATGCCAATCCTCCGAACCATTCGTCCGTTATCCTTTTTCGCCTTTTTTAATCCTGGAATGTCTTCAAAGCATCAATTGTTCTCTGAATCAGATCTTCCAGTGTCCATCCAAGCATATCCGCTCCGCGTTCGATGACTTCTCTGGAACATCCTGCTGCGAAATTCTTGCTCTTGTATTTTTTCTTTACAGACTTTAATGTCAGATCCTGTACACTTTTTGACGGACGCATCAATACAACAGCTCCGATCAGACCCGTCAGTTCGTCAACCGCATACAATATTTTTTCCATCTCGTGCTCCGGTTTGATATCCACTGTAATCGCATAGCCGTGACTCGCCGTTGCATGGATGATCTTCTCATCGATTCCCCGTTCTTTCATGATCTCCTGCGATTTGATACAGTGTTCTTCCGGATATTTTTCAAAATCCAGATCGTGTAAAAGTCCTACGATTCCCCAGAAATCTTCCTCATCCGCAAACCCGAGCTCTCTTGCAAAATAACGCATCGTATTCTCTACCGTCTGTGCATGCAGGAGATGAAATTCATCCTGGTTATATTCGGTTAATAATTCCCATGCTTCTTCTCTTGTCATATGGCAGTCCTCCGTTTATTTCATGTTATTTTTGTGTTCCTTTATTATATGAACATAGTTTTCTTTCTTTTCCTATATGTTTTATATGATATCATAGAACTGCCATTTGTCAATCAGATATTGGATCTACTTTATTTTATACAGAGAATACATTGCAATGGAATCACTTAGTTTTTGTCAGAAATTTTTTGTAACTGCTATCAATCGCAAATGCTCCAAGCGGTGCAGTCAGTACAATTGCAAGCACTGCTACCGTCAGAACCACATCGCCACACGCAAATCCAAGCGCCAGTGGAATTCCTCCGATTGCAGCCTGTACGGTTGCTTTCGGTGTATATGCCATCATCGTAAATAACTTTTCTTTTCCATTCATATCCGTTCCAAGCAGACATACAAAGACCCCTGCCATTCGGAAGATCAGTGCGCCACAGATTAAAACGACTGCCTTGAGTCCTACATGAGACAGATATCCGATATTTACAGTCGCACCGACCAGTACGAATAAGAATACCTCTGCTGCCACCCACATCTTTCCACATTTTACTGCAATCCTTTTTGCAGCCACTTCCCTGTATTTCTGTAAGCCCACTCCCAGAAACATCACTGCAATTAACGCCGAGAACGTAATTGCAGTTGTCATATGATCTTCTGCCACTACCAGTAAAAATGAAATACTGAGTAAGATTAATACCTTTACGGTATCCCGGATATGTACTTTCTCAAAATACCGTGCAAGAAGCCATCCGGCAAGTAATCCAATGATCATTCCCAGGATAATAGATATCGGAATATTCAGGAAACTCATAACCGATACGCTTTTTCCCTGCATAATCCCTGAAAAGGTCGTAAATAATACAATGACATATACATCATCTACCGAAGCGCCCGCAAGAATCAACTGTGGGATTCCTTTTTCCGTTCCATAGCCTTCTTCCATCAATCTTACCATACGCGGCACGACAACCGCCGGTGAAACCGCCGCAAGTACAGATCCTAATATTGCCGCTTCCAGCACAGAAAGTCCCAGTAACCTTGGTGCCAGCACTAACATTCCCAACAGTTCAAAAGTTGCCGGTACAAAGCACATCATTACCGCCGGACGCCCGATTTTTTTCAAACCGGAAATGTCAAGCCCTAATCCGGCCCTCATCAGAATAATGATCAGTGCCATCTTCCTAAGTTCCGATGAAATATTTAACAGATTTTCATCCAGAAGATTCAGCACATACGGTCCCAGAACGATACCGGTGAGAAGCATTCCCAGAAGCCCCGGCAGTTTTAATTTTTTACAGATCCAGCTCATCCCCATACCACAGAGCAGGATCAGCGCAACGCTTAGTAACATTTTATATTCCTCCTTATCTACAGAATCTGCCACTGGCAGTTTCTTTCAACCGCATAGCGATCTATAAACGCAGAAAAAGCTGAGACTTTCTGCGTCATTATTCGCAGAAGTCATCAGCTTTATAAGCGGTTCTAGTATGATCACTAAGGGAGAACTTCATTCCCTTCTAAAAGTTATAGCATACCTGTATGGTATTTTGCAACTGTAGTTTCAATTTTAATGCCTGTCCATCTCCTTATCACCGTCATTTTCTTTCTTAAACCAGGATAACAGATCTCTCCTCATCAGCTTTTCCATCAGGTTCAGATTCGGATCGGAATGCTCCAGTTCTCTGGAATAACGATATACGGTATCTATCACATCCTCCATCTCCAGTGTCTTCTCATTCTTCAGCCACTGTGCCAGCAGAAGTTCGTGGATCAAAAGTACACTGACAACCGCCATCTGTACCTTCACATATCCCTCTCCATCATAGACTGCACCGCAGAAATAGGTGCTGATGAAATATACCAGGAGCTGTTCATACTGGATCTCATAGTCCGGCATATATGTGTTCAGCCACGTGTGGAATTCTCGTTTGTTCTTTGTATACTGTTCTTTGTACTTTGTACATTGTTCTTCACTTCCACTACAGACGGCATCTCCGTAAAGCAAGCTCTCCGCCTCCAGAAGATACGGTTCCCAGTCATCCCGTAACCGTTCCATCAGATATTGATTCTGGAACATTTTCTTAATAAATGCATAGTCTTCATCTTCTGATAATTTTGCTTCAACGAATTGCATCGCCTTCTCCGTCTGATATTTTTCAAATACATCATCAATGGAAAAGATATCTTCTCTTTTGATCCGCACCTGCAAGTCATGTGCGATTGCCAGCACCAGACCAACCCGCAGATCCAGTCTCTTACTTCTGTCCTGAAGGATATTGATCATCACTTTTCTTGCATCTACCAATTTTGAATACAAGAATGGATCAAAATCATCATATTCTTCTTCCTTGTTGCTTTCATATGTCAGAAAGCGCACCGGTTCCTTTTTACCAAGCAGAATTCTTGCCACCTCCGGACAGGATACAGACAACGTCATCTCTCGGACATCTTCAAATTCTTCTACGTGTCTTGGATACATTTTACAAGTCCGGCACAGACTTTTTTCACCGAGTGCTGTATACATATCACAAAGATTTTCATCATTTAAAAAGGCACAGCGCTTATTCTTGTCCTGCTTAAAGGTTCCTTCTTTCCAGTTAATGGACTTTCTTAATCTTTTTCTAAATGATCCGGTTACTTTCTTATATTTTTTCAACGCTGCTTCGTCCGCCACAATCTGCCAGCCGGCGCAGCATGTATCTTCACATTCGCCTGCAATACAGGAAAATTCATGGTAATAATCCGGGATTGTATATAACATTGATTCTTCCTCCAGTTTTTATACAAAATCAATTCAACTTTGAGCATTATACCACATAATTTTTGTTAGAGGACAGAACATTTTTAGTTTGGTATAAAAATCCCCCGGGCTCTTTAGGAGGAATCGCCCGGGGGAAAACTGCATAACTTACATTAGTATAAAAGGGTTCTCAAGGATTTACTGTAATTATTATCCTAATTATTTAATAAAGCTTACATGCTTACAAATCTCTTCTGTAGCAGCATCTTTCTTCTTATTGTATTCAATCTTTCTTTCTTCAAAGAGGTTGTCTCCGTTTGCATCGATAGAAACAATCAGTGGTCCGAATTCTTTTACGCGGCAGTTCCAGAGTGTCTCTGGCATTCCGAGATCTCTCCACTCAGCTCTTACGATCTCTTCTACTTCTGTAGCAGCTACTACAGCGTTACCTGCAGGGAATACGCAGTGGATTGCTCCGAATTCTTTACATGCACGCTCTGTATTTTCTTTCATACCACCTTTACCGATGATCACACGTACACCAGTCTCTTTTACGAATTCGTACTCGAATTTTTCCATTCTCATACTTGTTGTCGGTCCTACAGATACCATTTCGAATTTGTCATTTTCCAGTGGACGGATGATCGGTCCTGCATGAAAGATTGCGTTGTTTCTTACATCTACAGGAAGTTCTCTTCCTTCTTCTACCAGACGGCGGTGTGCAACGTCACGACATGTTGTCATGCTTCCGTTCAGATATACGATGTCGCCGATCTTGATGTCTTTTAAGTCTTCTGCTGAAATAGGTGTTGTTAAGATTTTTTTACCGTTCTTTACTTCTACCATTATAATTCTACCCCCGTATGTGTTGTGATTGTGTAGTTCAGGTCCTTATCAAATACAATATGTCCTCTTCTGTGGCTCCAGCATCCTACGTTAACAGCTACACCGATTGTAGACGGATGACGTGCTGTGTTCTCAATATTAACGCCCATTACAGAATATTTTCCGCCCATACCCTGTGGTCCAAGGCCGATTGCATTGATTCCGTCTTCGAGAAGAGTCTCCATCTTAGCTGCTCTTTCGTTCTCATTGTGTGATCCGATCGGACGCATCAGTGCTTTCTTAGAAAGAAGTGCTGCCGTCTCAACAGATGTTGCCACACCTACGCCAACGAGAAGCGGAGGGCAGGCATTCAATCCGTATGTTGTCATAACGTCCATAACGAACTTTGTAACTCCTTCGTATCCTTCACCCGGCATCAGAACCATAGCTTTTCCAGGAAGAGTACATCCGCCCCCTGCCATGTATGTATAGATCTCACATTTGTCTGAGTTTGGAACGATATCCCAGAATACAGTCGGTGTTCCTTTTCCTACGTTCTTTCCTGTGTTGTATTCATCAAATGTCTCTACACTGTTGTGACGGAGAGGTGCTTCAAATGTTGCTTTCACAACAGCGTCTTTCAGAAGTCCTTCCAGTTCGTCGATAAGTGGGAATTTTGTTCCACATTTTACCCAGAACTGTAATACACCTGTATCCTGACAGCTTGGTCTGTTCAGTTTTACAGCAAGTTCCTGGTTCTTGAACATGGTGTCATAAATTACCTTTGAAAGCGGGCTGTCTTCTTTCTCACGCAGCTCTGTTAATTTTTCAATGACATCATCCGGCAGTTTCTTTGCGATATGTGCAATAAATTTTGCCATATAATCTGTAAGTTGTGTTACCTGTTGTTCTTTAGACATTTTCATATCCTCCTTGAAATTCTATTAAAAATTTTTAGTTCCTATCTATATTCCCACAACAGTATTGTGATGAAAGACAGCGAAAACTTTTATCACAAACTGTCATGAGAGGTATGTCTGCTTACATCTTCCGTTTTTATGGAGATTAGAGGTCAAATACTTCCTTATGTTTATGGGAAGAATGGATAGAAGATTGGAAGCAAGATCATACTTACTATGGTTGCTACTACGATCATAGGAATACCTGCTTTCGCATAATCCTTGAACGTATATCCTCCTGCCGTTACTACCATGGTGTTGGCCGGCATTCCGATTGGTGTTGCAAATGCACAGGAGCCTCCGATTACACATGCCATCAGTACGGCACTTGGATCTGCACCCATGCCCTGTGCGATGGATACTCCGATCGGAGCCATCAGTGCTGTCGTTGCTGTGTTTGACATAAAATTTGTCATGATACAGCAGAGCATGAAGATTACAAATGTTAATATGTATGGTGAAGGGTTATCTCCCAGCATTCCGATTACTTTATCTGCGATCAGTTCTCCGGCACCGGTTGCTTCCAGTGCAGACGCAAGGGAAAGCGTACCTCCGAATAAGAAGATCGTCTTCAAGTCGATGGAAAGGAGTGCGTCTTTCTCACTGATAACGCCTGTAACGATCAGTGCAAGTGCTCCCACACATCCTATGACACATAACTTAATACCAATCTGATCTTCAAAAATCATTCCCAGAAGTGTTAATAACAGGATGATCAGTGAAAGGGTCTGTTTCCACTTTGGAACATTGCTGAAATCTTTTGTCTCATCAAAGATTCCCTCACCGCTTGTGTCCACTTTATCCGGCAGGAATTTGTATCCGAACAGTGCGAAGAAAATAATTCCTACGACCAAAATTGGAAGACCTACTTTCGCATAATCGAAGAATCCGAATTTCAGTCCAATCTTCTCCATGGATGACTGTGCGATCATGTTACCAGGTGCACCGATCAGTGAAAGGTTACCTCCCATGGCTGCTGCAAATACCAGCGGCATTAACAGTCTTGATCTTGAATATCCTGATTTTGCAGCAATACCGATAACTACCGGAATGAGGATTGCGGCTGTTCCTGTGTTGGAAAGGAAGCCACTCATCACTCCGACGATCACCATGATCGCAATGATCAGCTGCCTTTCTGTCTTGGCAAAATGTGTAACCACTCCTCCGATCTTGTTCGCCATTCCCGTCTCAAACAGTGCTCCACCGACAATGAACATTGCAACAAATAAGATTACATTGCTGTCGATGAATCCCGAGAATGCAGTCTGCCAGTCCAATACCCCTGTGACTACCAGTCCCACACAGACAATCATCGATGTTACCCCAAGCGGAATCTTTTCAAGCATGAACATGATGATTGCAAATGCCAGAAACAGTAATGTAATTGTTATCTGACTCATCTTCATTACCTCCTTGTAATTATTTCGTTCGATTTCTCGGATACGTTTTTGTTTGATCTTTGATGTCTGATATTTGATTTTGTATCCAAATCTTGATTATAAGATACTCCTTAATGATAAAAATGTCAATAGGTATTTATAGATTTTGGCATATGTTATAAAACTGTATATCGTCTTTTGTTCAAAATCACCATATTCAGCGTTTTTTGTATTGAAAGGACCTGCCACAGGCAACTTTTCTTGCATACTTAGACAAAAAAAGTGCATTGTTATTCACCACAAAGGTAAATAACAACGCACTAATTATTTATAATATGTAAGCATATCATCCCGGCTCCGCATAATATGATCATACATCGCCTTCTGTGCTTCCTTCTGATCATGAGCCTTGATTGCTCTCCATATCCTTTCATGTTCTTTAATCGACACTTTCGCATAATCCTCTTCTGATACCATGCTGCCCATAGACAGACCATTCCATAATTCAGAAATCATATTTTTCATCTTCTGGTTACCTGCCGCAGACCAGATCTCATGATGAAATGCACGGTTCAGATCTGTATATTGCTTTAAATTGCCTTCCTTCAGAGCCTCTTCTGCTTCTTCGTACACGGATTCTATCTCCGATATGTCCGTCTCCGGCTCTGCTGCAAGCGATGCTGCCGCACTTTCTAAAATTGCACGAAGTTGATAATGTTCTTTAATATAAGTTTCCGTAATTCCAAGTACTACAGCTCCTTTGTTCTTGCGCAACTGTATTAACCCATCTCTTGCAAGTATCTGAAATGCCTCTCTTACCGGCATCGCCGATACATTTAACTGTGTGGCTACACTTTCCAGTGAAAGGACTTCTCCTTCTTTCATCTGCCTGGACAAGATTGCCTTCCTAAGTTCTGCCGCTACCTTTTCCTTGGCCGACGGCATCTTAATTGGTTTTAATCCATTCATTCATTCATCCCTCTCTCTTCATTGACCGCTCTTGCAAGCAATTTAAAATATACATCCAGAGATTTTTCTACTTTCTTCAGTTCCCCATTTTCTAAAAGTTCTGTCATCTTATCCTTTTCTTCTTTTATCTTATCTGCATAATGTCCCGTTGATAATGCAAAACGGATATAGCTGTCACTGGCATTTCTTAAAAGTCTTTTGATATACTCATTTTCCACCAGATCACACATGGCTTCTGCAGGCTGTACCTCTCCTGACAATCCCGATGTCATAAGCAACTCTTCCAACTGCGCAGTCTTTCCACTATGTTTCAGACTGTTCAATGCCTTCTTTGTCATCTCCGAAATCATACTGTAGATCAGACATATCTGTTCTTTATCCAATTCTGTCACAGTAATTCTTCTGGTTGCAAGGCGGATAATTAACCCTTGATTTTCCAGGATCTGGAAAGCTTCCCGGATTGGAATTCTGGAAGCTTCAAACGCTTCTGCCAGTTCTTCTTGTTTTAACTGACTTCCTCCGGGAATTCTTCCGGACAATATTTCATCAGCGATCTGTTCCGCCATATAGTCGCTCAATCTTTTTTCTGATATATCTTTCATAATTTTCCCCTTGATTTAAAACCTTATAACAATAATGTATCCAAAATCAAGGAAAATGTAAAGAGTTATTTTTTCGTTTTCTAATATTTTGGGCTGCATATTCCACGAAAAAATCATAATATTTTACAAATATTTCTTCATATCCTGAATCAGTTTTTCACATGTCTTTTCAAATTTCTTTGCAAGTGAAATGCTTTCTTTTTCCGCTTCCGGATAACGATTTAATTTCTCTGTAATGGATTTTATTCCCATATTTGCCCCGTCGATCATCATTTCCGCAATCTTCGAACTGTCATCATTCAGCATCATCTTTACTTCAGCACTGATCCAGGCAAATGTCTCTGCTGCCTTTTCTGACAGCTTCTCCTCCTGCAATTTTCCTTCTGACAATCTTATTGATTCCTTCTCCATTTTTTCATAGTCTTCTTTATATTTACAGAACAAGTCCTGAAGCTCCTGACTTTTCAGATATACCGCCAACTGCTCGATACTATTCAGTGCCATCCGGCATCCAGAATTACATTCCTTCAGAATTTCGTATGTTGATGTGTCCATGATACTTCCTCCTTTTTAAATTGCTTGCTATCTTTTTATACTTTGTCTTTCTTCATGTATTTTTCATTATTTTTCTTTTATAGTATGTCTCGAATTTTGTTTTCTATGTATTTACCCTAAATAACACTGGCAATTTTTCTTGCATACTTAGCTATCTACAGAACACAGGATGATTAAAAAAAGCCCTTGCAGATATCATTTTAATATCCACAAAGGCTTTTCTATCTCTCATATTCTTAATTTACCATAAAATACTTCAGACTGATTTCATTAGACGCAACATCTGCAAGGTTGACACAGCTGTTTCCCATACGATCGATCAGATGCAAGATATTCGTAAATGGTGTCGTAAGGCTTGCTTTACATTTTCCTTTATTGACACGCTGTACATGTGCTTTTCGCATCTTCAGATCCAGATCCATGATCTTATCTTTCCGTTTGATCAGCTTCTCTGTCTGAACTGACTTATCACCCTGTAATGCCTTGATTGAATCGGTAAACATCTTCTCCAGTGTCTTCAGGCTTTTCTGCAACTCTTCCATCGCTTCCGGTGTATATTTGTATCTGTTTTCAATCTTTTCCTGTACACATTTGGCAACTTCTACACTCAGCGTTCCCATACGTTCCACATCGCTTAAGATGTACATAAGACTTGCCGTCTGTGCAGCCTGCTGCTCTGTCATCGTTCCGGCTGAGAACAAAGCTGCCAGATATTCCGTGATCTGATCCGTCAGTTTCTTAATCTGCAGTCCCTTTTCCTGCAGTGGTTCCAGTTCATTCATATCTTCAGTTTTGACAATTGTGATCGTATCTGCCACAACAACTTTAACCATTTCACTCACACGAAGAATTTCCTTTGCAACCAACTGAAGTGCCGCTGCCGGCTGGTTTATGATCTTATCATCCAAAAATACCGGTTTTGCAGAATCCATATCGACTGCTTTTCCATCCGGAATCAACGTCATAACAATCTTCACCATGAATTTGATCAGACAGACCCAGATCAGTGTCATTGTAATATTGAATAATGTATGCGCATTTGCAATCTGTCTTGAGATCACCTCAACTTCTGGTCCTTTCGGAGAAATATGCTGGATCAGCGCTGCAAATGGTTTCACAAACCCGATAAATAACAGACATCCGGAAATGTTGAAAATACAGTGTGCAACGGCTGTACGTTTCGCATCTTTTGTCTGACCGATACTTGCCAGAAGTGCTGTAATTGTAGTACCGATATTATCTCCAAGAAGGATTGGGATCGCACCTGCAAGTCCAAGCATACTTGTCACACCATCAGGTCCCGGCTGTGATGCAAAGTTCTGCAATACTGCAATCGTCGCACTACTACTCTGTACTACCAGTGTCATTAGTGTTCCGACAAATACCCCAAGTACCGGAATATGTGCTACTCTTTCAATCAGATTCGTGAACACTGGGCTGGATGCCAGCGGTTTCATAACATCTCCCATGGTCTCGATTCCAAGGAATAACAGACCAAATGCGAAGATTGTCTGACCGATACTCTTCACTTTTTCAGATTTCGCAATAAACGAAATGATAAATCCAATAAAGATAATGATATAGATGTAATCGCTGATCTTAAATGCGATGATCTGTGCCGTCATCGTCGTACCGATGTTCGCACCAAAGATGATTGAGATTGCCTGTGGAAGACTCATAAGTCCCGCACTGACAAAACCGATCGCCATAACGGTTGTCGCACTACTGCTCTGTAATACCGCTGTAGTAAGTGCTCCTGCGATAACCCCAAGTACCGGGTTCTTAGTCAGAAGTGCCAGGATGCTTTTCATCTTTTCTCCTGCCGCTTTCTGCAGGCACTCACTCATCATATTCATTCCATAAATAAAGACTGCCAGGCCTCCTAAAAGCCCGAATATTATCTGCAATTTTTCATTCATAATATTTTCCCATTCTCCTTCATTCGTCTTCTGTAGAACCTGCCGCCGACAGTTTCTTTCGAACACATGATGTTCCCTCGACGTTACGGGCTTATTGTAACGAAGGTGTATGCAGCCTATATCAAATCTATGTTAAATCTATGTAAAATTGTACCCGGAGTTTATATTACATTAAATTCTATGAAATTATTTTCGAAAAAATATAAAGGAATCATCAAATGTATGCAAAATTATCTGAATACTTAAGATGATTCCTTTTTATTGTTTACTCCTATTGTTTCTAATATAACGGTTCATTCTCCATCAGATATTGCAAGAATGCCTCGCAGCCTTCTTTCACATCGTCATAAGTCACGTCAAAATTCCCCGTGTACCACGGATCTGCAATGTCTCTTGCCTCTCCTGTATATTCCAGTAACAAATGCACCTTATGCTCCGGGTCTTTCCGGATGATGCGGTTAATATTGCGGATATTCCACTGCTCCATGCCGATCAGGTAATCAAATTCTTCATAGTCTTTTTTCGTCATCTGGCGTGCTCTGTGGTTACCGCATGGGATTCCTTCTTCTCTTAACTTGTTCTGCGTTCCGTAGTGAACCGGATTGCCATCTTCTTCGTTGCTGGTTCCGGCGGAGTCGATGTAGAAGGATGACTCTAGGTTCGCTTTCTTTACTAAATCTTTCATTACGTATTCTGCCATGGTTGAGCGGCAGATGTTGCCGTGGCAAATGAATAATACTTTAATCATCTTTTTATATCTCCATTTAAGTCTTGTATTTCTTCTCAAACGCTTGATATTTCAGGGTTTTCCGACTTTTGAGTTTTCCTTTCTTTTCAAGGTATCTTCTCAAATCTTCTCGTATTTTCTTATGTTTTTCCCTGCAATCTTGGTAAATCCGTTGGTAAAGCAAGCGTCCTTACCAACGGGCTTTTTTAACTATTCGCTATCCGATATACTTCTTCCTTTGCATCATCAAAATTCACATGGGTGTAAGTGTTCAAGGTTACACTGATGTCTGCGTGACCCATGATATACTGCAAGGTTTTCGGATTCATCCCGGATTTTGCCATATTAGAGCAAAAGGTGTGCCTGCATACATGAGGGGTAGGTACCTTCCTCTCTCCCATCGATTTCTTCAATTGGACAATCTTCTCATTTTAGTCCCATAATCTGCAAGTCCAGCTCTCTAGAAATATTGGTAAATCGTTGGTAAAACTTCGCTTGAAATACAAAAGGTGCTTGATTTACAGAAGTTTTTCACTCCCGGTAAATCCTGCCGTGGCAGATGAATAATATTTTAATCATTTTTGTTTCTCCTTCTTTTGTATTTCCCAATGACCATTGGATCCCCGACCGATAAATTGAACCATATCCATCTCTTTAATATGACGTTTCACCGTCTTTGAACTTATTCCCAAAGTCATTGCCATTTTCTCGGTGCTTATCTTATTATTCTTATTAATCATATTTAAAATTTGAATATCCAATGGATTCTTCAAGTTATTCTGAGGGACATTCTGAGGGACATCCTGAGGGACATCCTGAGGGACATTCTGAATTCTATTATAATTCAAATTCGGCATCACCACCGTAAACTGATATCTGTCTGACCGAAAAGACGGTCTTTTCGTTTCATTATAATTAATCTGAAATTCATATCCACCGATAATCTTTCCAAATCCACTACCCTTTCGCTCCATATATCCCAGGCGATTAAATACATCTGCCAAGACCGGATTTCTTCTCGTAGACGGAACAGTAAGCGGATCTCTATCCTGAAGAAACGATCTGCATTCGTATGAACTACTGCAATTTATTATCCCTTTATGATGTAGCATGAACTACTGCAATTTATCATACCTTTATGCTACAGCATTAGCATTTATCATGTCTATAACCTTTCTAATTCCCATCCATACACTCAGATCGGTAAATATCTCAACCACACTTCCTCTATCTGTAAATGGTGACTCCTGAAGAACCGAAAGATCTTTCATCATTCCATTGTGAACAATATATTCTACTATCTGATTCACAAAATAAATCTGCCTGCTGTCAAGGCTTGCATTTGTCAAATATTCCGAAAATGCTTCTTTTGCAGCATTCATATCAAGTCCGACAATCTCTCGGACAAATTCACCCAGTGGTTTTTCACCAAATTCCTGTTCATAATCCTGCTTTGTGCCTACCTCACTCCATAATACTTCTTCCAACATTGCAATATCTGTCGACGTTAACGGTTTATTTCTCTTTAATTTTGCAATTGCAATATTATCCTGATGCTGCCTGATATAATACTCTGCCTTCGCTTTGTAATTCTTGAGATCATCATTTTCAAGTTCAGACTCATTCCACTCGGTCGAAAGCACTTCATCCGTAAAGTTTGTATCATAACGAATACTTGAATTCGGCAAATACTTCATCAGATTACGCAACTTCTCTCTGATTTCTTCAAATTCATTTATTCCCGCAGTATCAACATAATCTGTATTTAAAACATTATTAATCAAATCTGTCTGTGCCTGAATTTCAGGAATATTTGCCACACTGGCAATTCCTGCAACCTTTTTGTGCAGATCAGAGCGCGCTCTTGAATACTTCTTACCAGCCAAATACGCTAATTCAATTCCATACATCAGCGCATCAAACCGAACAGCACTTGCTTCATCTCCATCTGATAATATTAACGGTGCTACCTCTTCTTTCACAATTAATGTGTCCTCATATGTCAATGCATTATAATTTTCTTCCGACGAATACAAATCCACATATTTCAAATGCTGACGAACCGCAAAATTATCCCTCGGTAATTCTCGTACTTTCTCGCTCATTTGCATGACTAATGCTTTTCGATATGCAACCAGTCTGTCAATCTGATATTCTATATCCTGAAGTTTATAGGAAATTTCGAATTTTAAATTAAAAATCGCCCCTTGGAGTGCCATCATATTAGCAGTTGCTTTTCCTTTGTTCATTCTGAAAAATTCAAAATTCCCGCAGAAATCAAATATATAAAATTTCTCTTTATCTTCTCCATCAAGCAATCCTTGGCAAAGCCTTGTACCACGCCCAATCATCTGCCAAAATTTTGCTTTGCTCATTACCTTTTTGAAGAATACCAAATTCAGCACGTCCGGCACGTCAATCCCAGTATCTAACATGTCTACCGAAATCGCAATCTGTGGCAGCTTCTTTGGATCTGAGAATTCATCTATTGCACTCTGTGCATAGGTCATATAATTGTCTATTACATTTGCATAATTCGTAAGATGCGGATATTCCTTATTGAATATTTCCAGTATCTTCTCCGCATGAGCATGATTCTTTGCAAATATAATAGTCTTACCAAGTTTCTGACCATAATCAATCTTAATTCCATCCCTCATCAATATATTCAAAACTTGTTTTATCGTATCTTCATTAAATATCCATGTATTAAGGGCTGATGAACCTATTGCTTCCGGCAGTTCACCATGTTCGTCCTCAAATGTTTCCTCATACGCTTTCCTGTCTTCTTCTGACAGTTCGTCATATACGATTCCCTGTTCAATGAACTTAAGTTTCGATTCAACCGAAACGTAATCAACAAGATATCCATCCTTTACTGCCTGTGCCAAGTCGTATCCATATGTCGGCACTCCATTTTCCAGTTCAAAAACTTCATATGTATTCTTATCGATCTCGTCCTTCGGCGTAGCTGTAAGACCAACCAACGGAGCATCAAAATACGAAAAAATATCTCTGTACTTGTTATAAATGGACCGGTGCGCTTCATCACATATTACTAAATCAAAATGACCACATGTAAATAATTTTCCTTCTTTATCACTTATCGTATCAATGCAATTGATCATTGTCTGATACGTTGAAAAGACACAATGTGCATTATAATTATCTTTTTCCTCAACAAGATTCGTACACGACAGATTTTGTAACATATTTACAAAGCTTCGTTTTGCCTGTGTTACCAAAGAATTTCTATCTGCAAGGAATAAAATATTTTTCACCCATCCTGCTTTCAGCAAACAATCACACAATGCAATTACCGTTCTTGTCTTTCCTGAACCTGTCGCCATAACAAGCAACGCTTTTCTCCGATTCTTTTCATCGAAACTGCTACATACTGCTTTAACAGCCGCTTCCTGATAATAACGACCGGCAATATCCTTATCTACTGCCACATGCTTCAGGCTTGTCCGCATAGTCAATAAATTGAACCATTTTTCCAAATCTCTTTTTGAATAAATAGACGCACATTTTCTTTCTGGATATTGCCCGTCAATGATACGGGTTTCAAATCCATTTGTCATGAAAATGACTGGTCTTCTTTTATATTCCTGCTCTAATAAATCCGCATAAAGCTTCGCCTGCTGCCTACCTTTCGAAACATCCACACAGGTTCTTTTCGCCTCGATAACTGCTAACGGCCGATGCATATCATCATAGAGAACATAATCTGCAAATCCCGTTTTCGACTTATTCGGCATTCCGGAAAGTTCTACTTCATTCAACCAATCTTCGCCTTCAGTCCATCCTGCATCCGTCAACATCGAATCAATGTAAAGTTTTCTTGTTTTGTACTCTGACAGATCAAGCGGTTTCGGAACATAGGTCGGCTGTTGATCCTGTCTACGGGCAGATAATTCATCCCTTAATGAAGCATTTTCTGCAATTAATTTTTTCAGATCCAGTTCTTGTTTTGCTGATTTCTCCTGTTCTTTTTCCAATTCGCTTTTCGTTGTAGCCGCAACTTCTTTGGATTTCTTTACTTTCTCAATCCTGGAAGTAATAATCGTTTTATCAAAAGAACGCTCCTCATATTGCGTCGAATAGCAATATGCAATATAGTCCAGATATATGAACAAATTTTCCAGACACAGCATCGCCTCATCCATACCTAATTTTTTATTATTATGTGCAACACTATTTCCACTTCTGCGGATATAATCCATACGTTTCCACAAATCAGGTCCTACAATCTGTCTATACTCTTCCGCATTCATCAGACTTTGCAGGTTGTCCTGATATGGCATTTCAAGTTCTGAATCTACAGAATACATCCACTTGATTGCAAATTCCATCGCTCTTCGGCTATTAAGAATACTGGCTTCCGGATCCATGAGTATAATCTTTTCTGCCGAGATGGCAACATCTGCAAATCTTGAAAATTTTGAATCTTTTTTTAAATAATCGAAGTTAGTTATCATAGAACTCCTCCATTCTATCGATGCTTCTTTAATCCATCTGTTACTCCTTGATTAAACTGTCTTTTTATTTCCGGATTTTTCATTGCTTCCGAAATAAGTGTATTCATCATATCACCACTAAGTTTATTTTCTAACTCTTTATCTTTCAATTTAAGTTGGTGCTCATGTTCCAGATTCAGAATTGCAATTTCATGTTCATATTGTTTTCTTTGCGATTCCAAATTAAGTTCATGTTGTTTTATTAATTTATTTATTTCATTTTTTGTCTGTTTTCTAGAAACCATATACGTAACGATTCCAGAAATCAATGCACATACTATTGATGTAAAATAAGGCATGTATTCGCTTAACTGTTCCATAATAACCTCCCTAATACTATTTAAATTTAATATTATTTAAACTACAACTTTTGATTTGTCGACCTCTTCTACAAAAGTTGCAAACCGCTCTTGCAACTCAATGGGTGGAATCATCACTTCGAAACTCCTAATGTCTTTTGCCGATATATGTGGCACCAATGATCCCGTCACATTACTATGTTAAAACATCCATTAATAAAACAATGGTATAAATAATCCTGATTCATATCAACAGCTCTTATTCTTGCAGTCCGCTGAATCAATAAAGCTGGTAAATGTTCTGCATCTACTTTTGCAATCTTAAATCCTTCCGAAATCCAAGGACGATCAAGAGCCATTACTATATCATTTTCTTCAAGCAAATAATCTTCAAAACCATCAACAGTACTCCAATGAACACATTCATCCCACTTTATTTTTTGAGGCATAATAATAAGCCCACCACAAATATTAATTCCTTCATCAACATATTGTTCACTTTTAAACGGATAGCCAGAAAGTAAATCAATATGTTTATTAATTGTTTCTTTGAGATATCCTTTTGGATTTTGAATTGGATCCCCAAACATCTCGACAAATCGGGCTTTAATGAGGTCGTCTAAAGCTTTCAATTCCTCTTTTCTCTTCGAAATTACATTTATAATCTTAGCAAATAACTCAGCAATTTCAATTTGTTTCTTCTTACTAGGCAAAGGAATTGAGAGTTCATTAATATCTTTAAGGGACAAATTCAACTGAGCTACTCCCTGTTTTTTCCTCTCAAATTGCCCAATAACTATTGGAGAAGTAAGAATAAGCTTAACATATGGTAAATAAACTTGTTCATCAGAAATTCTAATGATTGCTAATGCTTGGTTTGTGTTGGCTGGTAACATATCTTCTGTAACACTAGCAACTCGTCCAATAACGCCAGCAATTGAAAACAATATGTCTCCAGACTTTAATTGCGATCTTTTTAATCTCTCATGACATTCATTTGAAATATGCGTAGCTTTACTCTCAACCAAACCACCCTTTTCATCAAAACATTCTATCTTCAAAAAATTTACACCTTCTTCTTGAAATTCATAACCAAGTGTAGTGGGGGTTGTTCCTTTCGTAATTAATTCAGCAATCTCAGATAACTGAACACGTCTAATATTTTCCATCTATACACTCTCTGCAAATCCGAATTTTGCATTTAGAAATTTTAGGCCATATACTTCTGATGAGCTGTTTTCACATTATTTTGATTAACCATTGCATACTGCATAGTTGTATCAATTTGAGAATGTCCCAGAAGCTTCTGTACTTGTTCAATCGGCATTCCCTTATCGATTGCTCTTGTTGCCATTGATCGACGAAATTTATGTGGATGAATTCTTTCAAGCGCAAGTTTTTTCCCTAAATTTCGTAATCTTATTTCTACACCGCTTATTTTCAGTCTATCATGTGGCGCATCTAATGTAACAAATAAAGCATTGTTATTATCGGTTCTATTATCTATATATTCTTTCAAATGAACCTTTGCTTTCGCATCAAAATAAACACGGCGTTCTTTATCACCTTTTCCATATACAATACATTCTCTGCCTTCAAGATCAATGTCATCTATATTTAAATTTACTAATTCTCCAACTCTGATGCCAGTAGAGTATAGCAGATCAATAATTGCCAAATCTCTTTTTTCATTACAGTTATCCCGGAGTTTTTCTATTCCTTCATCCGATATCACACTTTTTACAACTGTTTTTGTTTTTATTTTATGTATTCTTTTCATTGGGCTTTTCAAAATATAATCTTCCTCTTCCAGCCATGAAAAGAAACTTGAAATATTTCGCCGTACATTATCTATCGTCACATTCGAACAATTATTCCATTTTTGATAATTCGATAAATATTCTCGAATTTCCTCTGTGGTAATTTTACGAACTTCTGTAGTTATTTGTGACAGCAAATGCTTTACAGTTGCCTGATAATAAATAATTGTTCGTTCTGAGCATCCCTCAATTCGTTTTGCATCAAGAAACATTTTTAAGAACTCTTCATTTGAAATTTCAATTTTACAAGCCTCATTATCCGCAAACGTTTTAATAATCACTTCTTGTAATTTTTTCATCTGCGTTATTGATAAATACTCCGACATCTCATTCAATATTAATATTATCTTTTCATCCATGCTGATATGCTCCTTTCATCACATACCAGCATCCTACAACCAATTTTTATGTCTTATATCATTTTATTTTCTTCATAACAGGTAAATATATACGACGGATTTTCATAATACAAGCTACTGTTATAATCATCTATCTTATCGCTGATAAATGAATTATAAACCTTAATCAGTGCATCAATTACATTAACATCTTCTTTTTCCGATACCATTTTAATTAGCCGTTTATATACTTTTCCTATATCCCAATATGATGGGATTATATATTGACATGCTTTCACATTATCAAATGTTCCCGCCTTAATATTAGCTTCTGCAATAAAATCTTCTGCTACACGTTCAATATTATCACAGTGATACACGTCTGCCAGCTCATAAATCTTCACGATACGTTCTTTTCCCAGTTGATTTACAATATCCGCTCTAACATTTTTTGTTTTTCTTGCAATATAATCAATCAAGCTACATGTATAAAATAAATCATTATCCTTCGGATTTTCCCGTCCAATCTGATTCTGCATTATTCTACCACCTCATATCCTCTATATTCCAGACATTTCAAAGCTTCCTTTGTACAAAAATTAATCTGATGAGTTGGGTATTTAAATTTAGCCAATACCCAAAACTGTTCTCTGGTAATAGATCCATCCATATAGTCAGCTATAAAATTATAAATCTGATCGTCAGCCATGGCTCCAATTACAATATCATAGTCATGAGATTTTCCAGCGCGACAATCAATAATAAAATCCAACCATTCATCTGTCATTTCTTTAAAATCTTTTATCTTTAAATTCGTATTCATTCGTACATCATAAATGGATACAATTTTTGTGTTATACCGTCTGGCCCATCTTTGTGCCTGTTCTTTGATAATCGTACAGTAAAATCCTTCTCCAAAATCTTTTGTGTTACGTCCTTTTCTAATCTCTGGTTTGTCTATAGCCACGTATCCTCCGTGAAATACTGTCATTTTTGCCATATCATCACCCACTTTCACCCGAAATACTCTTGCATCAAACTGTCAAATAATAATTGAGCTTCATCCAATGCCTTCTGCACTACAATTTTTGATTTGTCGACCTGTTTGACGAAGGAAACAAACTCTTCCTGGATACTTATAGGCGGAACCATAATACGTAACGAATTAATCGAATTGAAGTTTAAACCCGCCTTTACCGCACTTTGATTCTTGGATTCAAACTGTTCTTTTCCAGCAGTGCTTTCCATGAAATAAGCGACATACAATGGATTAAGGATTGCTTTATTCAAGCGTATGCATATGAGATGCTGATTAATGTAAGTGCCATGCTCCGCTATCTCTTTTGTAACAACCCCTGTACGTCCCAAATCTGCTGTAATGCTAATCAGTAAGTCACCTTCTTGCACCTTTGTACGCCTTGCCTCGGCATTATTTGGTGCATTGACTGACTGCATATTCTCTACTGAAATTCGGCAGTCTTTAACATTTTTAATTGTAATGAACCATTCAGTACCATCATCAATACAATACTTTGCCCATCCACGAGATCCAGATGTCAAGAATTCAATATACTCTGAAAGTTCACTCACCGGATACTGTCTAGGATTGATCCTCGGATTTCCAAACATCTCGACAAATCGGGCTTTAATAAGATTGTCCAATTTTAAAATTTCTTCATTACGTAAATTCAATATTTTTCTTATATTTTCCAAAGTGTTAACTATTTTCTTCTGTTCCTCAATAGATGGTAATTCAATCATTGCATCTGTGAGATTTCCCATCTTTATATATTTAATTACCCCTCCAATGGCTTGTTTCCTAAGTTCCTCAACATAAGCTTCCATAAAATAGTAAAGATAAGGCATGTATAATTTACCACTACTATTATCCTCAATTATATAGGTCCGTTGATAAGCATCAAATTTTCCTTTATAATATTTAACATTCAAATCACCATTTCCAGCTATTAGAACACATTCACAATCATATGAATAATTATCTATCTTTAATGTTTCTCTAGAACAAGTAAAAAATGGATACTTTCCTTCTTCCGATGAAGCATTTGCATCAAGTTTTCCAGTCTTTATTCTAGTTAAATCACCTATCTTAACTTTCATCCTTTTTCCCGCAAATCCGAATTTGCATTTCCTTTCTTTCACTCAATTTACCACTCGTCTATTAAATTTCTCCTGAAATCTTGACATACACGTTACTTATGCTATTATCAATAATAGTCAACTTGTGACGGATTAAAGCTGGGTTCCCAAATGGGAGTAGGCACATCATTGCTTAGAATCCTTTGCTCCTGGGGTTGACTATTTTTTTGCCTATTTGGGCTGTAAATGTCAAGCTTTTCACCTGATACTTTTATCTTATCCTGTAAAAATATCCTACAAATCCAACAGCTTTTCCAACTCTTCCATTTCTTTCCCAATCTCCATCTCAATTTCACGAATATTGGTCATAATTTCTATTGTAGATGGATACTCAACCGGTACATACTCGATTTCTTTATATTTATTAATACTGAGATCATAACTATTATCAACAATATCTTGTTTCGGAACCATGAAGGATTTATCTGTACGTTTCCTGTCAATTTCTTTGTCCAGATTTTTAAACCGTTCAATAATATCTGGAATATCATTTTCCGCAATTGGTGACCGCTTATCATCCAAGCTAAATCCATCTGCCGTCATATCATAGAACCAGACATTATCCGTTCCACCATGTTCTGTCTTCGTAAATATTAGAATCGCCGTCGATACTCCTGCATATGGTTTAAACACACCGGAAGGCATGGAAATAACAGCCTCTAAGCGTTGATTTTCAACAATTTCTTTTCGAATGTCTTTATGTGCTTTCGATGAGCCAAATAATACTCCATCTGGAACGATACATGCACATCTTCCACCCACTTTTAACATACGGACAAATAATGCCAGGAACAATAATTCTGTCTTCTTTGTCTTACATACTTTTAGCAAATCTCCCGATACTGATTCCGCATCCAGGCTTCCCTTAAATGGTGGATTTGCAAGTATCAATGAATACTTGTCTTTATCCTGATTCTGATCGGATAAGCTGTCTCTGTATTCGATAAATGGATTCTCAATTCCATGTGTCATCATATTCATGGCTCCTATACGAAGCATGGTTCTATCCATGTCATACCCATGAAACATATGATTCATATAATGCTCTTTCTTCTGCTTATCAAAGAAAATTTCTTCCTTCTTCTTTTCTTTCAAATATTCTCCTGCTGCAATCAGGAATCCCGATGTACCGCAAGCCGGATCACAGATCACCTCATCACTTGAAGGATCCATCATTTCCACCATCATACGGATAATATGTCTCGGAGTTCTAAACTGACCATTACGTCCTGACTGTGCTATTTTTTCCAAAAGATACTCGTACACGTCCCCCCTCACGTCTGCAGTCTGTATTTCATTCATCATCTTATATATTTCATCTAAGGAATCTACCACTTTTGATAACACAAGTGGTGTCGGCAATTTAAAAATTGCATCATCCATATATTTTGAATATGCACTGTTCTTATCGCTGTGTAATGTTTTGATAAATGGAAATACCCATTCCTGCATTACCGAATACATTCTGTCCGCCGGAAAATCATGAAAGACAGACCACTTAAGCTGCGAACCATCAATTGTTCTTTCTCCAATCTTTACCTCCTCTGAAAAAATGCTTTGATATGGAAGTCCTAGCATTGCACTCTCTTTTGCTCTTGTATTGTCTGAATCGTCCAGATCATGTATAAACATTAGATAGGTAATCTGTTCAATTACTTCTAATGGATTCACCAAACCTCCTGAAGCAAAGATATCCCATAAATTATCAATTTTGTTTTTTAATTCACCTGTAATCATTTAGTCCTCCAATTTCCACACGTATTTTGTGTAACGGCCTCCGCCAATTTTTTCTATTTCTCCGCATTTCAGTAACTCTGCTAAAGTTCTTTGTATAGTCGTATCACTTATGTCCGGATTCATTTCCATTAGTTCAGACTTTGTAATTGCCCCTATATGATTTTTTATTACTGTACGGATTCGATCTGCTTTTGTCAAATTCGGATTCGTCAATAACTTTACTCTGGATTCAAATTCCCTATAAGCATTTACGATTACTCCCAACATATAGTTTACAAAAGGCTTGTAGTCGTTTTCATTCTCGTGCCAGTTTATTGAACTGTCTTGAAGTACTTCGTAATAAGTTTCTTTTGATCCTTCAATTATCTTTTCGATACTAATATACTTTCCTACAATAAATCCCGACTGATATAGTAAAAGCAATGTAAGCAGCCGACTCATTCTTCCATTTCCGTCGTTAAATGGATGGATACATAAAAAATCTAAAATAAACATCATAGTCAGTAATAATGAATCTGCTTCTCCCTTGGCTTCATTATAAGCTTTACACAATTCATCTATAGAAGCCTGTGTTTCCCATGCGGCTACTGGTCTGAAACGGATTTTTTCATTTCCTTCCGCATCCATTTCCCTGATAATATTATCTGATGTCTTAAATATTCCTCCATCTATATTTCCAAGAAATTTATATAGATCTCTGTGTAGTTGCAAAATATAATTAGCATTAATTGGAATATAATCATAATTCTCATGTATTGTATTCAAAACATCTCTATAACCTGCTATTTCAGATTCATCACGATTTCGCGGCGTTGTTTTCGCTTGTACTAAATTTTTTAATCTATCGTCTGCTGTTGAAATACCTTCAATCTTATTTGAAGCCTCCGTACTTTGAACTTTTGCTATTTCTACCAGTTCTTTTAGTTCATCTTTATGTGCTTCAATAAATAATCTTTGTTCTCCCTTATATTCATGAATAAGAGTAAGCTTCTTAACTATTTCCGGCGTTAGCAAATCATTCCATTTTTTTCTGTAATTATAATCTCTCATTCAATTCCCCCATTATCATTTATTTAGTTATTTCTAGTATGTACCGCATATTTAATTATATTTATAGCATAAATTATCTTGGTCGTCAATTCATTCAATTTAGTCATTCTATCGTTTTTTGACTAAATTAAACCTTAAATGACATTATTAATACCATACTAGAACTTACTAAAAAAACCATAGAAAAAAGTGTTTTTTCTTCTACACCTTTTTCCATGGTTTCGCTTATTTACTATTCACTCACCTCTTCTTATACACCACCAACTCCGGATTCCCTCCTCCCTCATCATACGTACAAACCATAATAAAATCCATCCCCGCCAGCACTCCAAAGCACCTGTCGCCGCCAAACTCACACTCCAGCTGATTCCCCAGATACGTCGTCTGGTCATCCAGGAATTTCACACGTTTGCCATTCGGCAGCGGATATTCCAGATTCACATACTTTCCGACAAGCGCATTCAGCTTTTCAACTTTCGGCATTCCTTCTATATGAAGATCATTGATTTCCTGTATCAGCTGCTTCTTGAATGCCTCAAATTCTCCGTTGTCACCAAGCTCCTCATATCGTTTCCAGTAATCTAACTTCGGAAGCAGCTCCTTCATATAAGCGCGCACCTTCTCCTCCGTGAAATTCTCATTAACCATATTTTTCACACATACAGCAATCAGATCGTCCATATTACTGTAAGTATAAGTGCCATCGGCATAACACCATTTACAATAATCCTCATTCAATGTACCGTCACTGTCATGGCTTATAATTTCTTCATCTTCAAGCGGCATTCCACAGCACTGACAGATTAATTTTCTAGGTGCACCAAGAAGCGTATTGATCGACACCCCGAATTCCTTTGACAAAAGCTTCAACGTCTCCGTATTCGGAACTGTTTCCCCATTTTCCCAGCGGGATACTGCCTGTCTTGTGACCATGACTTTGCCGGCCAGTTCATCCTGAGATAAACCTTTCTTCGTACGAAGTTCTAATATAACATCCTTTGTTTCCATCGCATATACCTCCGTTATCGATATACCGATATCTTAGCAGAAAAGCTTATGACCGGAAAGCAACCTGCTGTTTCCTCCTACAGACAAATCCTTTCTTTCATGCAAATCTCTGCTTACAGACAAATTCTTTCTACAAACGAACCGCTTCTTCCCCTCAGATCATTTATGCTCCTTTATAATCGCCATCGCATCCGTTGACAGATCTTTTCCTTCATATGTTATCAGTAATTTTCCCGGAAAATGCTGCTCATACCACTTTTTCTTCCTTTCCCAATGTGCGCTGTAATCTGGCAGATCTAATCTTCCCACATGCTCCCAATAATAGGTTTCGCCTCTGAACTGCACCGTAAAGTCCGGTAAGAACATGGTTCCATCCGGGGCATATAGTGGATCCTCATATACAAAAGGCACGTCCTCTTCTACCAGCATATTGGCAATAATAACTTCCGATTTTGATCTTACAAAATATTCCGATAATGTTGCCAGCTTCTTCTCATCTGCATACCAGTTCTGGATATAAAGAAGTTCTTCCGGCAATGGCTCAAACCTGAATACCGATGAATTGATTCTTCGAACTGCTGATTTTTCGATATGACCTAATGAAGTTAACGTACCCATATCCTCCTGTAAAAGAACTGTAACCTTTTTCTGTGCCCGCGTAACCGCCGTGTAAAGAAGCTCCATTGATAACAGGTGACTGTCCCTCTTTGGAATAATAATATACACATAATCAAATTCAGACCCTTGCGATTTATGCACACTTATCGCATAAGCAAGTTCCAGGTTTTCCTGCACTTTCTGCTCCGGCAGCCTCCATCCCTTTTCATTACTTCCATAATTTCTTCCATAGTTATATTTCAGATTCTTCCTGTTCTTATTGGAAAAAACAACCTGAAATCTTTCTATCCGGCTGGCATGAAGATAATCCTTATTCTTGCTGTCAAATGGATGTATCAGGACAAGTCCTATTTCCCCATTAAAGACTTCCTGTTGCTCAGTAGCCCTGCTATTCAAATTATAAGCGTATGCCATATCTGATTTCGGCCGGTTCCGGAATTGAATTACCTTGTCAAAATAACTGATTCCGTCAAGATTATATCTATGACTCCAATATGGGTTAAATTCACTTTGCATAAAAGAATTTAATGCTTGCGTTCCGTAAAATTCTCCCCGATAAGGTGAAATTATCTGTATCATATCCGGATTCGGACTGCCGTCTGATTTTCTGATTGCCTGCTGCCACAACTTATCCTGTCGTCCTGCGTATTCCGTTACCCCGGTTATATTTTCCATATCTTTAATCAGTACATCCCTCAATATATCTTCCAGATCGTTCTGCTCTTTCCAGAAATAAACGGCCAGATCTTTGTCAATGTCACCATTCCCATTTTCCACTATTTTCGTGAATAATTCTTCTTTCTTCCGTTTCAACTCATCGGCTGCCACAGTCTCCGACATATCCGACTGTTTCTCCTGAATGAACAATTCCGCAAGATCAAGAATACCACATCCATTTCCCTCTACCCTGTTTACCAGCTGTCTGATATTCTCTGTAAGTACTCCGACATTATCAGGATACTCTTCATTCAGCCATGCAATGGTATCGGAGAATACTTTTCCTCTGCCGATCGGCGGTAACTGATTGGGATCTCCGACCAGTATCAGTCTCTGTACACTGTTCCAGTTAATACTGCGTACAAGTGCAGCAAATAAATTCAAATCAATCATAGAACATTCATCTATAATAATTGTATTAACATCCTGTCCTTTACTTCCGCCCACTCTTTTTAACGTGAAATTCCTGTTCAGCCAGCCGTTACCTGCCAGATACGAATGAATGGTCATAGAATTCTTCTCCGTCTGGGTTTTGATTCTTTCAGCCGCCTTTCCCGTCGGTGCCATAAGTAAAAATCCGGCTGCCTGCCCATGCACTCTTTCGATATTTTCAACAATTGCCTTAATAACCGTTGTCTTTCCGGTTCCCGCTGCTCCTGCCAATACACAGATTGGCTTCGAAAATATCTGCATACATATATCAGCCTGTTTATCCAAAATGGCTTCATACTGCTCAGAAGCAGTCTCATTCAGCCTGGATTCCGGATTTCTTAACTTTTTCTTGAACTTCTCCTTTGTAATTGCCATTTTTAGTGAAATATCCGGACGTTCTGCCAACATCGTAAAGACATTTTCAATCTGACGTTCATCTTCATATACCCATTTGAGATATAAATAAAGAGTCTTATCATCATCTTCTTTTATCTCAAGTGCCTTATCCAGAATATCTCTGTCAATTTTGAAGTTCTTAAGTTTATATGTATAGCGCTTCCAGTCCGGCATACGGTCCAGTCTGTGATTAATGGATTTTAGAATCGTTTCCGCTTTACCAAAAGAATGTGCCGCAATCCGGTTCAGTTCATCGACGCAGAATGCGCGTAACCGTTCCGTTGCACCGGCATCAAAGATATCTGCAATCCCATATTCCGGCGATGCAATCATACCATTATCTATCTTGTAAAACGGAATCGTATCATCTGAATCCATTCCGATATATTGTTCAAATATGATATAAGGATTTTCAACCATTTCGGCAAGTGACGCAGTAATCGAAACATCACTTCTTTTTTCACTGAGAATAGCCTTCATTTGTTTTGCACTCAGGTCAAATCTTGGAAGGATATCCATAAGAAGCTGCTGTTCTTCCTCTTCCTTCAGCATATATTCTCTACGGACTTTCCTTAGATCAGAAATTATATGACCGGATACATCGTCCCTCTCACCTTCAAGGAGTTCTTTCACTTCCTCTCTGAACCGCTTCATATCTTGCTCATCGGTAATGGAAATATAATACTGTACCAATTCCTCCAGTCCCATATTTACCATTGCGGATGCAAATCCGGGATATGGACCTCTGGCTTTCCAAAGTTCATTTAAAACACTGTTAATCCACTTCTTGCGTTCGTCCCAATTCTCGGTATCATCCCCGATTTCAATCAATACATCAACCGTATTAAGAAGCTGATTCATAATCTCTATGGCATCATCATTCGAAACTTCCCTGCTTCCATACTTAAAAGGTGATCTGTGCTGTGGTTTTACTGCAATACGATTCAGTACTTCTTCTTTTTCCATATATTTTGCATATGGAATGGAAAATCCCTCATTTGGATAATTGGATGTAATCGGTTTCTGCCATATTACACCTCCTGCATAATCCGCTCTGATCTTTTCTGTTGTATTTTCATAATAATGAAAATCATCTATCTTCCTGATTCTTGATAGACCAACGATGACATATGTATCTTCTTCCTCTTCCGAAAATGGATTGCTGTATCCGGCATAATAAAATACAAGCGATTTTCCCTCTTCAAATTGAGCAAAATATGCCTCTGCATTTTTCTGCCGTTTGTCATTATCATAAGTTTTTCCACTTACCGACGAAGAAACTTCATCTTTATACATTGCTTCATAGCACCATGTACAAGCCGTATATGGAGGCAATGTCAAAACTGTCGAATCTGCTTCTCCTTTCTTCCACCACGATGGGGGATTTACTTTTACCTGAATGCTCTCTTTGCCAAAAGCATTTACACTCAATCCACATGCGGTTTTACACGGAAATGCTGAACACGGTTCACCGGCATGAGCTTTCTCAAATTCAAGATCGCGAGTTTCTGCGATTAATTCTCCCGGATAGGAATGTTGTCCGACACAATATACATTTTCACATGGTTTTTTACAGATATGACCATTCCATCCGTCACTATGCCATGCCAGCCTTACACTCATATGTACAGCCATATTTCTCCTCCTGAATCTTCTTTTATTTCATTACATATTTTTCTTATTCTCACAGACATCCTGATTATTTTACTTACACTCTAATACTTGTTATGCACCTTCTCCGCAAAGCACAGCACATCTTTTATCTCAACTTTTGTCCCATCATCGAGTACTGCCGTTCCACTCATATGTCCGAATACCTGGTGTTGATCCGACACGATCAGTTTATAATCCAGACATGCCGACCGGTCTAATATTGGAAGAAAATCCATCTCGAATCTGCCGTCACTGGACGTAACCTTCCATGGTTTACAGTAATCATCTTCCGGTATCACGAATTCTACATCATCAATCTTATGCGCTATCCCATCATAGAAAATCACATTTTCCGAAGCCACCTTTGTATTACCGAATCCATAACCAATGTTGAATCCAAATGCATGCCCGTTCACATCACAGTTCCCGGATCCCCAGTACCAGGTGTTATCATAAGTCCACACACCACGTCCCCAGTCCAATGTTCCAAAGTGCCGGTCCGGATGGAATTCATACCGCTTTCCATCATATTCCGCATAGCCTTCCGCGCGCATGCAGTTGATTTTCTGATTATAATAGAACCTTCCCTTTTTCTCCCACGGTGTTGCGATGACCATGGTATCCATATCTGGCTGACGCAACCGGATATCACAGGAAAATGATTTGCCCTGGTAAAAGTTGTCAAACTGGCATGTAATATGACGTATCCTTATACTCTGCTTTGTTATATTCTGCTTTGTAATTTTCTCATCAGATCCCGGTCCTTCTGTATCCGACAATCCTGACATACTATTTTCCAGCACATAGCTTAATCTCAGATTTTTCTTCTCGTAAACAATATTCCCCTCAGACGAATTCTCCGGCATCGTCAGTTTCCCCATCGGAAATGCATCTAATATAGTCTCCGTATGTTCCCACGGTTCTTCCGAAAAATCAAGCAGAGACACAGACTGCAAGCCCACATAACCGTCATCTGAAAGTGTAAATGCCACAGCACAATCATCACCCACTACAAGATAATAGTCCCATTCTTTGATCCGGAATTTCGGAGCTTTGATCTGTGCTCTTGAATATTGCTGCAACTGTCTTCTTGACCAGCCCGGTTCTGTAATATTCCCTTGTTTATCCAAAAGCTGCTGATTTTTTATAACTTCATGATTTCTTTCTGACATATGCGTTCTCCTCCTTCCAAGGCGCATTGAAGTGCTGTAACCACAAAAATCCCATATAATATTTTTCGAAATTCTTCTTAAAATATTATATAGGATTTTTCTCTTTTTTTCATTAAACTGTCAGTATAAATTTTTACATAAAAATTAGCATCAACGGCTTTACTTATATCCTCCAGACTTAAAAGCTTGTTCTCCACAGTGGTATCACATTGATCACCGGTTCTT